>Ga0079997_122157_pt1 | contig 99357 bp, 87 predicted proteins | sample PerSpoCPS_CMetaG_FD_69200 | JGI IMG/M metagenome (GOLD analysis project Ga0079997, IMG submission 69200) | Archaeal communities from Yellowstone National Park, Wyoming, USA - Perpetual Spouter C (PS_C) MetaG (SPADES assembly) (version 2) | ecosystem: Environmental > Aquatic > Thermal springs >...
GCACCTTTTATAACCCTTGTTGGTATCCATGGGTACTCTCTCCTATACCTCTCATAGAACACTCTGTGTAGCGTGTTCTGGGATGCATTATGCTTTAACGCGTACTCAACCATCTCACCAATCATGTTCTTCAAAGGTTCAACTATATCCCTTAGAGCTTCCCTAGCAACCTTGTTAGCGTAACACTCCAAAACAACAGTCCTACGAAGAACCTTAAACTCCAAAAGCACACCTCAAATCCATAGCTAGTACAATCTAAGACCATGATATACCTCTGAGCTTCGAAGCTTAAATACCCATATAAAACTGCAACAACCTCCCACATAGGCCCCTCCGAGAGCTCTTGGATCCTACAGGGTGTTTGGAGTAAAGTTAACCTCCCCCTGGATTTAAGTATGTCAATTTGAGAACTGCTACCCACGATTCTAGAACTACTGTTCTAGTTAGAGTCTTTGACAGCTCACCCAACACGTTATACCATGTATCTACAGCTATCTAAAGCTATTTAAATCTACCGTCAGCTCTGTAACAGCCTGAGGGGGCTCGCCTCCCGGATTCCACTGCATCCGGGTCTTAGCTAAGTTAAGCTCGCTCACCGCCCTTGTACTTCTGCTTTCCCCGGGCGATTTTAAAGTTTACTAGCTATGTTACTCTCTCGATAGGTTTTCGCATATTGTTGATTCTCCTATATTCTTCACCATTAATGTTATACCTACAATTAGCCCTGCTAGCTTAGATAGTTCAGGTTTCGATGCTATGGTGTTTTCAGCTTCTACTCTTAGCTCCTCTGCTTGCCTCATTGCCATGGCTATCCTTCTACTACTCTTATTAGATAGTCCTCCGAACGTTTCAAAGAGCACTGTTTTCAGCTTTCTCACCATATCTGCTGGTGTCTCATCGAGTTTCAACAACTCCCGGTAAACGTGTTCCAGCATTTGAGGGATCATTACCAGGGGTGCTGCCACACTCGGATCTACTGAGTCGGCCTCGCATATTGTTAATCCGTGTTTCCTCAAAGTCCTACCTATGGTCTTAGCTAGATCCACGGTCTCCACGATAAACCTCTCTATTACATCGGGGTTAACGGGTCTCACCTTAGCCTGCTCCACCACATCCATTAGCTCCTGGATCTTAGTATTATATTGTTTGATGAACCTTAAGGGATTCTCAGCCTCAACCCCATCGAAGGAGACCACTATCTCGTTAAACCCTACATTAACATTTCTAACCTTAGGATTCCTCTTAGCCTCCTCAATAAGCTTTAACACAGTCTCTGAGGACTCGCTTTGAGGTAGCTGAGCTATAAACCTCTTATAACCTTTAACATAGAGGCATTCAATGAGGTGGGTTAGACCCGTCTCAAGAAGATGCTGAGGCACCTTCAACCTAATAGTCTCAGCCACCTGAATCATACTAGAATCCGGTGGGAATATCTTCAAATGACTGCCCTCATCAACTATGACGAGAGTATCACCAACATCTAAACCAAGCTTCTTAGCCCAGGATTTCGGTAGAGTCACAATTAAACTCGAACCCCCTAGCTTCTGAACACGCCTCTTTATAATATTCACACTCAACCCCTAACACCTTACACATGTTTATTATGTAAAACGAGCCTTAAATATCTTTAACAGAGTTAAAGAGCGGAATAAAAAGGCTGGAAAACACATTAGACAACATCCTAAGCACCGGACAACTAGAGAAACGCGCACGACATAGGAAACGCGGAAGAGCTAATAGCAGAACTACCAAGAGCTATCTCTCAGCAGACAGTCGACCACCGGCGCTTCATGACCGGCCATCTGCCTTCCAACGGCACAGCGTAAGACCCTTCACCGCAACAGCCCCCCATCCTGCCACCAGGGGCTCACAGCCCTATAGATCTCGGAAACCTAGGGTCACCACCTAATAATTACAAGCTCAGAGGCTTGAATACCACCGTGTTCTACGTGGTGGGGTTTTAAACCTAAAAACACCTAGTGATAGTTAGGTTAAGGTAACTGCAGGTATTCATGGATATTTAAATTTGATGACAAAACTGTAACAACCTTTAATAGTAACTAACGTAATTTTGCTAGGGAGGAGCTAGGGTCTGCAATATCTTCTGAGGAGTGGAGGGCTGGCGGTGTGTTGGTAAGTGGTGGTTTAGTAGAGGTCTTGATCTCGTTCTAGGAGGGTTAGGCTTGCTGTTTTCACCATTTTTAGCGCTATATAGTCTATGTTTCCCAGCGGTCGCGGTCTACTTATTGCTGTATCCACCTCTACTACTAGGTTTGCCCCGATATCCTCCACTCCTTTCACTTTATCCTTTACGACTCCTGTATCGGGCTCTACCGGGATTGTGGGCATTATGTATAGTTTTTCTCTGCTTCCGCTGGCTTCCACCGCCCCTCCTACGAGTATTATTGGTAGTCCCACCTCCTTACTTCTAGCTATTAGGAAGCTTGTCTCGACCTCAAGATCCATTGAGAACGTGTTAGGACCTATTTGCTTCACGTCTCCGAGGAAGGGTGATTGGTATGGTAGGGCGAACCCCAGTATTATGTTAGCACCCCCCACTTGCATTAGCCTGAAGAACTCCGGGTATACTATGTCGTCTTCTACGAAGACCCCTATTGTTGCATCGAGTTTCTCTAAGCGTATTAGACCTGGTAGCCTCCCACTACTTATCCCTGCTTCTTCCTCCAGTTTATTCAAGCTAATCTTCCTATACCTCCCTATAACCTCCCCCTTCGGGGATGTCGCTATAACAGTTAGATATATTTTAGGCCCTGCTCTCTCAACAATTGGCCCCCCTATTATGTAGACGTTGTACTCTGAACTCCACCTAGACATTGTTGTAATCGCGCTAGTGTGCCTTGATTTAGTGGAGTCGGCCGAGATCCTCTCAGCATTACTCCACACAAACCTTCTAACCTTACTAGACTCGTACGCTGAAAGGGGGCCTGTGAAGGGGTATGCAGGTAGTACCACTACGTCAACGTTACCGTGAGCCTTCATAAGCCTGCCTATAGCCTCCTCAAGCTTCCTAGCATTACTCCTCTTAGCATCTAACCTTACCCTCTCGTGTATAACGCCAATTACCACCCTCATGGGTTAAACCTCTCCTCCCTCAAACACTCTTTTAGCTCTCTCTAAACACTCTCTAAGCTCTCCTGGAACCTCCTCTTGCACCCTCCTCTCACTAAGCATGACAAGCCTTATAGGGAGGGAGAGTCCCTCTATCTCCTCATAGATCTCGTTTAAAACTTCAACCCACCCTCTCCTACCTTCTTCAACCTCGTCCATAAGCCTTTCCAGGATTCTCGTCCTCTCCTCTGATATGAGCTGTGGGACCCTCCTCAGATGGTGTGCTAGGCGTCCGTATAGGTCTTCTGAAGCTGCAGCTAGATCTTCTACTAGGAATTTGAATACATACCTACCCCTCCTACTAGCAACAATATAACCTCTCGGCTTCTTCAACGGCACTACGTAGCCTCTCTTGATGAGGGTTTCAACTATCTTAGCGTACGTGCTAGGCCTCCCTATACCCCTACTCTTCATCTCCTCTACAAGCTCCCCTTCTGTGTAAGGCTGTTTAGCTCTAACCCTCCTAAATCTAACTCTAACATTTAGATATCCAGGCTTAAGAGGCTCCTCTACCCTCACGCTACCCCAGATGAGTGTGAACCCCCTACTAACGTCACCTCCGGCTCCAAACCCCAGTATCCTGCTATGATCTAGCTTGTGGCCTAGCAAGTCTATAGCATACCTAGCCTTTACCACAACAGCTTCCCTCATCTGGCTTGCTATAAACCTCCTGAATATCATATCATATAGTCTGAGGTGCCTCTGGGTCAGCCTACTGGGGAGCTCTAACGCCCCCTCCTCTACTAGTAGTTGTAGCGTACTCATATCCACAGGTCTTACAGGCCTTATAGCCTCATGGGCCCCACCCTCACCCCACCTGCGAGGTCTGTAGAGAGCCTCAGCCAGATCTCCGAACTTACTCCTAATATACTCCTCAGCCACCTCCACACCCCTCTCGCTCACCCTCGTCGAATCCGTTCTATGATATGTTATGAGACCCCATTCGAATAGATCCTGAGCTAACCTCATGGTCTCAGGTGCTCCCATGCCTAGCAACCTGCTAGCATCAGCTATCATAGAGTCTGTGGTGTAGGGCGGTGGAGGGCTAATAGTAACCTCCTCCCTGGACACCTCTGAAACCCCAATCTCAACCTCGCCCCCCTCTCTAGCAATCTTCCTAAGCTCGCTCGCCAAAACAGGGCTTACATCGCCCTCTCTCACAACCAGTATGGGGGTTCCATTGTGGTGTAATGTGTAGACGTAGGTAGCCTTCCTAGACTCCTCGTACCTATTAACAACCCAGCCTAGGGCTGGAGTCTGGACCCTCCCCGCGCTAAGGTTAAAGTTATAGGGTTCCGAGCACCTTTCAGACGTAATTGAAACCCCCCTCTCTCTCAGCTCACTGCAGTAGTAGGGCCAGAAGTAGCACCAGAGGAGTGGTGATAGAGTGAAGCCTATCCATCTATCCTCAATCCTCCTAACCAACTGTGCCTCCACAAGCCTCTCTCTGAGCCCCCTACGCTCTTCTAGAGCCTCTTCTAGAGCCCTTAGTATAGACGTTCTTGTAACCTCATGGAATTCAAGCCTGTAAATGTTTTTATTGAACGGTTTTAGTAGAAGTGCTAGATCCCACCCAATCTTCTCCCCCTCCGTATCAGGGTCTGTTCCCACCAAGACCATATCAACCTCCCAGGCTATCCTCCTCAAATCCTCTATGATGTTAAATGAATCCCTAATCCTAGGACTGCCACACCTGGGGCACGTACTCCTATCATCGGTGAACTGGTGGCCGCAGCTTAGGCATCTTTTTATGCTAGAAAATACTGGGGCGAAGAACCTACTCCCATCGCTTCTTATAGAGATAACACCGAATACATCGCCCTCCACAGCCCCCTCTAGGTGGCTTGGCACATCCTCTTCGGAGGCTCTAGGGACTAGCTCGAATACATGACCTCCACTAGCAGCTATGGATAAGACTAGGTTGTGTATTGTAACCTCATATACTCTGAGCCCTCCAGGGAATAATCTCACGCTCGGCTGGCCGAAGAAGGACGCTATTGTCCTAGCCTTATTAGGTGATTCAACGACTAGTAGTGCTGATTTAACGAGCTCTCCTACAACAACCTTCCCTTCAAGTATTCTGGAAACCTTCTCTCTATCCTCTTCGATCTCCTCTATAAGCTTATCCATAGGCACATCCTCAAGCTTAGACCACTTTATATCAGCTATAATCCTACTTCTATCCATAAGCCCTCTGAAGACGTTCATGTTATCCACGACTACCACGCTAAACCCCTTCGTTATACCTCCCGAGTAGAGCCTGCTCGTCCTACCACTAGCCTGTATGTATGTAGCAACATCAGCTATGAGAAGGTACTTCCTCCCACCCTCCACAATAACCCCCACATCGCTCCTAGACTCTATCTCCCTCCACACCTCTGGATCCTCGAGAGCTCTCCTAACGAAATCATAAGCCTCAGCTAGAACCCTAGCACTCCTACCCCCGCTCTCCACATCCCCCTCTAGGACCTTCTCTGACAGGAACTGTAGATATGCTGGGCTAAACCTCCTAAGCATCCTCCTCATCTCAGCTAGGTACCTCCTAGCACTCTCCGCTACATCGCTAATGTTAACCTCGGAGAGTAGCGAGAGCACTCTTGAAAGCCTAGCTGGGTGAGGCTCCCCTATCTCGGCTGAGAACTTATGCCTTGGGACTCCTGCGAAAACAGCGTATTTAACTCTTTTAGGGAGATCTATACCCCTAACTAGAGCTCCGTAGTAGTTAGCTACACCTACTAAAACATCAACCTCTCCATCCATAAACTCACGTAGAACCTTGAATGGCGTCCTAGCATGGTAGGCTTTAGCGTTAACCCCAGCGTTCCTAAGTAGCTCAGCTAGCCTCTCAGCCCCCTCAATACCCGAGTCTAGCGGAACGTAGACTAGGGTTCCGGAGCCGAGCCTTTTAACAATCCTTACAACCTCCTCTTCAACACTACCACTAGGCATTACGTACGCGTCGACAACATTCCTTAAACCTACATCCCCCCTACCTCCAGCTTCAAAGCCTAGGAGCACTCTGAATAACCTAACCTTGGAACCTCTAGGTCTTCCGGTAGCACTACTAACTATAAGCCTTGAAACCTCATTTCTACCCCTCAGTATACCTCTATACCTTTCCAGCTCTACACGAAGCTCCTCAACCTTCCTCCTACGCTCCTCACCACCACCTTCGCCCTCATACTGGAGTCTTGCTATCTCCCTTTGAAGGTTTAGGATTCTAAGCCCAGCATCTATATCCTCCTCTGTGAAGCCTACTATTCTAAGTATAGCATCCACGCTCCTCCCACTTTTAAGAACAGCATCCACGTCATCGACGAAAACGAATCTAAACCTCTGCCCCTCTAGGATCTCTAAGTTCTTCCTAGCAAATGCTATTGTCGATATCAACACGTCGAAGTCCCCAGACTTTATATGCTCTAGAGCCTTCTCCTTCTCAGCCTTCCTCATCCTACCGTGAACTGCAACTATCCTCGGAGTGCACGCAACGTTAGAAGCAAAGTTCCTAGCCTTCTCCTCAGCCTGTATAACCAGGGTTGTAGTAGGCACTATTACATAGGACTTCTCACCTCTAACACATGCTAGGTATAGGGATACTATTATGCCGAACGTGGTCTTACCAACCCCTGTTGGAGCTATTATTGTGAAGCTATCGCCTCTTACAAACCTCTTTATCCACGTCCTCTGAGCTCCCCACGGAGGGTATCCTAGGGTTTTCTCGAAGAACCAGGCCAGCCTCCTCGCCTCTCCTTCTAGGACGTAGACCTCCTTAAACATGTTTAACGTTCCGTTCTCTAGGAGGGCTTTATACACACTCTCTAAGCTTACCTCGCCTTCAACGGCCTTAGGTATACACCTCTCGCATGGAAGGCCCATGTTTAGCCTAGCCTCGCTTATGCTCCCACCGCAGTTAGGGCAAGATCTTCTATACACACTCCTCCCTATAGGCGTTATCATTACTTGAGTCATGAGCTTCCTTCCCCGTTTTATGGTAACCTCTATGACGTTAAAGGTTAAATGTCTTACTTAGATTTATAGTTTTAAGGGTTAATGTTAGCGTAGCGGGATAAGGTTATGGCTAGGCGGTTAGTGGTACTCTACCACGATGATTTCAGGGAGCATAGCCCGGGCTCAGTGAAGCACCCCGAAGACCCTGGGAGGCTCGATATAGCTTTAAAAAGCGTAGCTGATGTTATTAGCTACGCCCCCGGGAGGAGGGTTGCTGTTAGAGTGGCTCCTAGAGGCGACCTCAATGTGTTCAATAAGGTTCACGACCAGGCTTACGTTGAGCGTGTTAAGGCTATCCTTAGATCTCGTAAGTTCGAATGGCTCGATAAGGACACATATGTGTCGAGAGGGACTATTAAGGCTCTATCTAGACTAGCAGGTGCAAGCCAAAAAGCTGTAATCCTAGCTCTAAGAGGCGTCAACAGCTTTATCCTAGGTAGGCCTCCAAGCCACCACGCTGGGAGGAGTGGGAGGGCCATGAGAGCCCCTAGTATGGGGTTTTGTTTGCTGAACGCGACAGCCCTTATAGCTGGGGTGCTAGCGGCTCATGGAAGGGTTGCTGTTGTAGATTTCGACGTACACCATGGTAATGGAACTCAGGAGATATTCTATAGTAACCCTCACATCCTACACGTTGATATCCACGTAGACCCAGCAGTATCATACCCTGGCACAGGGTACCCTGGGGATGTAGGCGAGGGTGAAGGAGCTGGAACCAAAGTTAACATAGTAACACCTCATATGGCTGGTGACGATATATATGGTGATGTCCTAGAGCTTGTGGAGGCAATACTAAGCTCGTGGAAGCCGGATTACATAGTAGTCTCGGCAGGGTTTGACGCCTATAGAGGTGATAACGAGATGGTGTTAATGAATGTTGGGACAAGATTCTACTATAACATAGGCCGGCTCCTAGCATCTAATGCCAGGGCAGTGGTATCCGTGCTCGAAGGAGGGTATAGTATAGGACTTGATAGAGCGTTTAAAGCCTACATTGCAGGGATCCTAGGCCTAAGAACCTGGCCTTGGGATCCCCCATCGCATAGTGGTAATACAGCGTGGAGGACGTATAAAGCTTATAAGAGGCTGGTGGTAGCAAGTATACTAAAACATGGGAGGATAAGCCTACCTAAGGAGATAGCTAGGGAGGCTGAAGCGTTAAAGCCTAAGGTAAGGAGGTATAGAAGGAGGAAGAGGAGGTATAGAAGATACATATTCTAAAACATGTATAACGTGAGGTTACACAAGCTAGCCCTCCATTGTTACACCTAGCTTCGAAACTATAACATGTGGTATTATGAATGGCGTGTCGACCTCCCACCATTGTATGGGCCATCTCTCTCTTGACAGATCCTCTATATTTGCTATGAGCTCCGGGAGCCTCCCCGTTAACCTAGCTCTCCTAGCACATGCTATAGGCTTACCTCCCCTTATCACTAGGAGTGTATCTCTAGTTACCGTTGAGAACGTGCCTTCCAAGTAGTTCTGGAATCTCGTGTACCAGTTGTTAGTAGCGTATATTCCATCTCCCAGTGCTTCCAGGAGCTCCTCCTCTCTAAGGGAGCCTCCTTCTATTTCAAGGTTGAATATTCTCGGTAGTATCCATCCAGCGTTCCCCGTGGACTCCTCGCCCATTAGCTTTGCTGTTTTAGTGTTATGTAGGAGTCCCTTGAAGACCCCTCTCTCTATTATAGCTTTATCTCTGGTGGCTACACCTTCATCATCTACACTCCTATAGCCTGGTAGGCTGGGGTCTAAAGGTATCTCTCTTAACGTTAGCTTACCGCTAGCTATAACATCTCCCTTCTGCCTACCCTGTAGGAAGCTGAAGCCGAATATTACGGAGCCCGCTGAGGCAGCGAAGGCCACCCTTTCCATGAGGTTTCCAGCTACCATAGGCGATAGTAGGACCCTGTACGTCCCACTTGCTATCCTCTCCAGCGGTAGTGTTGAGCATAGGCTTGCTAGCTCTCCAGCTTTATCTATAGCTTTCAACGCTAATGCCGGCTCGTACCTTGTCGACACCCAAGCCCACTGTCCGCTACTCTCACCTCTAAACACCCTCATGTACCCTGAGAAGCTTGTAACCTCGAACTCCGCGTCAAGCCCGTTACTCCCCATCATGTAGGCTTTGCTATACTCTAAGCTATTCATACCAGCTACATCGCCATACCTACTTACATCAACATCCTCTACAAGCCTAGCAGCGTCCCCTGATAAGCTTAGATCCTTTACCTTCGGGTCTACTGTTGATGAGGGCTTACCGGTAGGCTGGGGTAGGGGGGCGTATAGTGGTGAGGGTTGAAGTTTCTCTATTAGAGTTGCAGTTCTTGCAGCAGCCTCCACTGGATCCCTAGAGGTGAACGTTGAGGCTGATATCCTACCAGCTTTAGCCATGTAGATGTTAACCACATAGTCCCTCCAAGCCTGGGTTACTGTAACCTCCCCGTTAGCATATTTAACCATTATGGAGTCCCTGGCTATAACGGTTACAATGTATTCTTCGACGAGCCTCCTAACCCTCTCTACTATAGTATCAGCTAGACTCCTAGAGCTCATCTTACAACCACCCCTCTAAGTCTAACGTGAGGTCCCCCCATCCACACTGGCATGGGCTGCGGTGGCTCCCCCTTACCGCATGTCCCGGCTGAGAATTCCAGGTCTCTACCTACTGCATCTATGCTTGAATAGTAATCCCTAGTGTTTATCTCTAATACAACATCTCTAACCGGCTCCTCAAGCCTCCCATTCCTTACCATGTAGGCTTCGAGGCCAACGTATCTTGCAACCCACCTGTAGTCATCTATATTCCACTCCATGTACTTCTTTATGTAAACACCCTCCTTAACCCCCTCTAGGAGCTCTTCAAACCTGTAATCTCCTGGTGCCATGTAGGTGTTAGCCATCCTAACTATAGGCTCACTCCTATAATCCGTTGCCCTAGCCGACGCGTTACTCTCAACACCGTAGACTGAGGCTGTCTCCCTGTTGTGTAGGAGCTCCCCCAGTCTACCCCTATCTATTAAAACCCTCCTCCTAGCAGGTACACCCTCATCATCGTATAGGTAGAAGCCGTAGCTACCCGGTATTGTTGGGTCATCGTATACTGTTACATGGGAGCTGCCTATAACAGGCTCCTTGTAATCCCTCCTATAGCTTAGACCAGCCTGTGCAGCCTCTCTACCTAGAACTCTGTCAGCCTCACTAGGATGGCCTATGGACTCGTGGACTGATAGGCCCACTATTTCGGGTGAGAGTATTACATCCATCCTACCACGTGGCGGGCTCCCGGCCTTAACAAGGTTTACATAGAGGCTCTCAACATCACTCCTCATCTCAGCATCAAACCTAAGCCTATCAACAAGCTCGAAGCCACCGGAGCCTGCAACCATATTCCACCTATTAGCCCTCCTATCCCCAGTTGTAGCTGAGAGGTTATAGGATATAGAGACCCTAGGTATAACGCTCTCAACAACACCCCCATCACTTGTAACCACCAGCTTACGCTCGGAAACCTCATTGTATACAACAGTATAGCTACTTAACCTAACAGGATCCCTAGGAGCCTCCAAACCCCTAATCCTCTCCTGAACCTCCCTAATCTTATACTCAACATCGAGGTCGTCGAGAGGCCTAATCTCCAAAACCCTATAGCCAGCACTACCAAGCCTCGCAGGGCTCACAGCAACCCTACTCTTAACCCGGAGCGATGAAGCCTTAGCAGAGGATACAGCCCTAGAAAGAGCATCCCTAAGACCCTCACGCGTCACATCAGAGGTGGCGGAGAACCCGAGACCACCATTGTATAAAACCCTGAAGGAGACACCAGAATCATCTCCAGTAGAAGCACCAGCAAGAACACCATTAAGGAAGAATAACTGCGTAAACCTCCTACCATGAAAACGAGCCTCAACATAGTCAAAACCAGGGCCACTAACGCTCTCAACAAAACCCCTCAGCATATCCACATCCAAAACCGTAGCACCAGAAGGGGGGAGCACGGCTAAAGCTTAAATAAGGAGATTTAAGCATAGACAAACACATATACTCAAAGGATGACCGGACGACGGTCACCAGAGCTCTAGAGCGATGAAGAACGAATTCCCCAAGGGGACCCTCTAACTTATTAATAGAGAGTTCTCGCACAACCCGGTAGAATTCAGAGTTTCGCTTGCCATTTCTCAACAGAGGGTCGATCATGATATTTCAGATCGACCGTCTGCCTCCCAACGCTGTTGAGCTTAGCGGATTGAGGGCTCCTATCTACTGTTACTAGGTGGGGGTAGTGGCTTCTCTGGGTAGTGCCCTCATACAGAGCCCTTGGGCATCCGGGAGGAGCTTCCAGTATCATACACTCCAGGGGGCATCCTACTACGTCATTATGAGAGTTCGTTATCCCTTAGGATGGTATGGGAGCTGAGATTAATTAGTGTTTCCCGTAGGGTTTGGTAGCTGTTTCAGCTTTAATGATTACTTGTATTATCGCGTTCTTCCCTCTCCTCTTCGGCAATGTTAGTAAGCTAGTTCCCTTCGGAGTGTAGTGGAAATAGGTTCAAGTTACTAAGTTCAAAGAGAGATAAACAGATTAGGTCCTGGCTAGGGAAACCATGCTTCTCAGAGGGTGGATGAGGCTAAGCTTACAGATACTTTTCTGCCAGGGTAAAATCTAAAGGGTTTATCGATCTCCTTACTTATAAGCTTTTATCTGCTACTATCTAAATTATTTCGAGTTCTGAGAGAATCCTAGTTGCTATTTTTTCTTCGAGCTTGTTCTTACCTAGTATTGTGAGCCAATCTCTAGTCTCTGGGGCCATGATTAGAGCTTTCATCATCTCTTCGTTAGATAGACCTAGCTGTGAGGCTTTTACAGGGAGGCCGGTCTTAAAGAGTAGTTCTTTTAGCATGATCCAGTTTTTGTTTTGAAGAAAGCTGCATATTAACGTGCCTATGGCTACCTGCTCTCCGTGGAGACCTTTTCCGGTTAGCGTCTCGATACCGTATGCTACCATGTGTTCGCATCCTGCAACAATCCTTGTGGTGTTAGCGAGTTCGATGAGGTAGCCGTCTAGGATGAGGAGATGGAGGAGTAGCTCAATACCATCTTTTCTACCTGATGCTATTAACATAGCGTTGTCAAAAGCTAGTTTAAGTAGACTCTCACCTAGATTTACGGCTACCCTATTATATGCTCTTTTTTCAATTAAACCTGAGTACATATAGTCTGTTAGCGACGTATATTTAGCTAGTAGATCACCAAGACCTGATAGGATGAATCTTCTAGGTTGCTTTTCTAGAATTGAAAAATCAGCTACTATAACATCTGGAATTTTGGTTTTTAGGGTCGTTAGCTTTCCATTATCTATTTCAAAAACAGAGAACGGAGAGGCTAGGGCGTTAGAAGATAGAATTGTGGGAAGTATAGCAAGTCGTGTTGAACACTGATGAGCAACATACTTGGAGAGGTCTATTACAGAGCCTCCTCCTACTCCTATTACCAAGACCTCCGGGTTATCCCTGCATCCCATGATATACTCTTCTGCTTTTGATAGAGTTGCTCTCCCCTTAACTACAATAGAAGCTCTTACAGGGAGACTCTCACTTATCCGTCTTCCAATAATCTCGTAGCTTGTAGGACTAGCTATTAGAATGGCGGATTCGTATTTTAGGGATCTCATGTAGTATTTTAGCTCTTCCACACTTAAGTCGTATCCTAAAACTAAGTTAACGTTAAAGTTAATACTGTTTCTATCATTCAACATGATCCCACCATGAGGGTTGAGTCTAGGATAAGTATAGCTTTATGAATTCACTTTTATCCCTAACATCCCCTGCACGCGCCTCATACACGATTCTACCCCCTCTTATTACATAGACCCTTTCTGACGCCTCTAAGGCATCTCTTACATATTGCTCAACGATTAACATCGTTATACGCTCTTCGTCCCTAAGCTTTCTTAAAGTATTGAAAACTTCTTGGACAATTTTAGGTGCTAAGCCTTGGCTTGGCTCATCTAACATTAGTAGTTTAGGGTACGACATTAAAGCCCTAGCTATGGCTACCATTTGCTGTTCACCTCCACTTAAGGACCCTGCTTTCTGCCACGATCTGGTTTTGATGAAGGAGAATAGGTTGGAGACGAACTCTAGCCTATCTCTTATCCTCTTCTCGTCCTCTAGAGAGTAGGCTCCTAGAAGCAGGTTCTCGTATACGCTCATATGTGGGAATAATTGTCTACCTTCAGGTACGAGGGTAATACCTAACTTTACCCTCTCATATGGACTTAGCCTAGAAATCTCTCTACCATAGTAGCTGATGTTTCCCGAGTATAGATTCGTTAAACCCATAATGGTTCTCAGTACTGTTGTCTTGCCAGCTCCATTAGGTCCGAGAACTGCAATTATCTCTCCCTCATAAACCTTAAGGTTAACATCCCACAGTACTTGTATAGGCCCGTAGCCTGCATTAATATTTTTTAGCTCGATTACAGTAGACATGGATATCACCTTAAGCGATTTTACCTAGATAAGCGTCTATGACTGTTCTATCCTTCAATACGATCTCCGGGGTGCCATCAGCGATTACAGTGCCGAAGTTAAACACTATAAGTCTTTCAACTACCTTCACGAGATCGTGTACTCTATGCTCAACCCATAATACTGCAACCCCCTCCTCATTAAGCTTTGATATTAGAGAGGTGACATTGTTCACCTCACTCTCCCTAAGTCCAGCTAGGATTTCATCTACAAGCAGTAGTTTCGGCTTAGTCACTAGAGCTCTAGCAAGCTCTAGGAGTCTTTTCTCAACTAGACTAAGTTTATCGGCAGCATCGTGAATCCTACTATGCAGACCTAAATCCTTAATAACCTCTCTAGCAAACCTCTCGTCCAAGCTTCCGCAGAACTCACCAGCTACCACTACATTATCCCATACCGACATACTGTTAAAGGGTTGAGGAATTTGAAAAGTCCTAGAAATACCTAGCTTACACCTCTTATATACCGGCATATCTGTAATATCGTTACCTAAAAAGTATATCCTACCGGAATCCGGTCTATACACGCCAGATACAACATTGATGAAGGTTGTTTTACCGCTCCCATTTGGGCCAATTAACCCTACTAATTCACCCTTTGCAAGCTTAATGCTCACACCATTAAGTGCTATTACACCACCGAATCTTTTCACAATATCAAGAGATTCAAAAAACATGTTTTGACACCTTTAAAGTTTAGGTTAAAACATTAAAGGGTTACCTCCACGGAGGCTTGGGGAAGAGGATCTCTGCTTGCTTAGCAGCCTCAGGGCTTACTGTTACGAGCTTACCTCCTTGGATCTGAACTACAGCTACATGTGGTATAAGTTCTGTGTTAACATGCCAGTGCGCTGGATCGGTACTATACTTAATAGGGCCTAGAATAGTTTCGATCCTTGTGGTCTCAGCCGCCGTTCTTATCTTATCCCATGCACTTTTATCTAGAGGTGGTTTGAGGTTTAGAGTTCTTAGTAGTTCAACAACGTAGGAAGCTGTAGCTGCACAGCTGACAGCCGTGTAATCGGGGTCTATGCCGGGGTATGTTTCACGCCAAACTTTAAGAAACTCGTTAACACTACCAAAGATGGGGTCCTTCCAGTTAATAGCGGGGGTCCACTGTATTAGTCCTAAAACTCCTTCTGCTATGCCAGCCACCTCCTTTAGGAATTCAGGGGAGTCTATGCCATAGTGTACCATCATTATCTTCGGGTTAAACCCTGTATCCTTAGAGGCTTTAACGGCTAAGATGTGGTGTGTTGGATGGCCGGCAACCGCGAGTACATCTGGGTTTAATGTGGATATCTTAGAGATTAGAGGTTTTAGATCCGTTATATCTACAGGGAATGTTTCATCAAGAACTATTTTTATACCAAGGTCTTTGAATAGATTTCTATACGCCTCCGCTAGGCCTTGAGAGAAGGCGTCGCTTGCTGCTATCAAGGCCGCTGTTGATAGTTGCCCCTTAAACTTCTCAAGCACTACTTTGAAGGCTAACGGGGATTCTTTAGTGGTAAGAAGAGTTTGGAAAACCCAAGGGCTCTTTTGCTCGGGTATTCTATGTGATTCCGGAGAGCCGGCGAACATGGGTATTTCGTACTTGTTAACAACTGGTATAGCTCCTAAGGTGTTGGAGGAGGAGTAAGGGCCGAGTAGAATATCGACCTTGTCGGCTACAGCCTTCTCAGCGGCTGTGGCCGCCCTTCCAGGATCGCTAGCTGTATCGTAATATATCAGCTCAACCTTGAACGTAACACCACCTATAGTCACCCCGCCTTTTTGCTCGACGACCTTATGCCAAATATCATATCCTCGCTTGCAGACGATACCATCACGTGCTAGATCGCCTGTGAGCTCCATTATTACACCTATTCTAAGAACCTGTTGGGGGGCTGGTCTTTGTAGATAAAAAATCCCGGCTATCACAGCTAAGACTATTATGATCGCTACTACGGCCCCGAGAGCCAGTCTAGGAGAACTTATGGCTTTCACAGCTACTCACCCTCACCACGCTACTCCTTCTAAGACTCTTAGAGCTTAAATATGTGTTAGTATAGGTTTTAAGGTTTCTCTTTCCCCTAACTTTACGGGTGTTGTTGGATGATACCTCTAGAGCTATTGACTCAATCTATTGTCGATGGATTAGCACTAGGTCTTATCTATGTAATTGCCGCACTAGGCTTATCTCTGGCTTTTGGGGTTATGCATGTTATAAATGTTGCCCATGGAGATTTCATAGTCTTCTCAGCATTTCTTGTATACTGGTTTCTCCTGGTGGTAGGCTCTCAATCCATTGTATTTGTCCTAATGGCGTCCATCCCGGTAATTGTCGTCCTAGCGACTCTCGGATATATGATTCAGAGGTTTGCAGTTAATAGAATCATTGAGGGCCCCCCTCTTTCAACCCTACTCTTCTTCTTTGGCTTCATGATAATGATGCCTAATTTATCGATAATACTTTTTGGGCCCTATACTAGAACCTTAATCGTGCCAGAGCTGTCCTTCTCTTACGATGTTCTAGGGCTTAAGATCTCAGCTTCTAGGATATTCTCGTTGTTGGCTGCAATCATCGTAATAGCGTTTGTCTTGGTTCTACTTTATAAAACACGTATAGGGATGGCTATTAGAGCTACTGCTCAGAATAGAGAGGCTGCCTTGCTGTGCGGCATTAATATCAAGAACGTATACTCGGTGACTTTAGCCTTGGCTTTCGCCCTAGCATCTTTCAGCGGCCTCCTGGTAGGCCTTAACTTTGCCTGGGCCCCTGCTCATGGGGCTACATACACTCTCCTAGCGTTCTTCACCGTAGTCTTGGGAGGTATGGGTTATCTCCCGGGCACTATACTAGCAGGCCTCATACTTGGTTTAGCTCAAACACTTATATCAACGTTTCTAGGGACAACGTTTGTTTACGCCTTCGTATTCCTTCTACTATACCTGGTGCTCCTCCTGAGACCTAAAGGACTTCTAGGCAGGGGGATCTAGGCTATGATAGCTTTAATCGCCATTTTAACCCCTATACTAGTAGCGCTCCTAGCTACAGCCTACGGCTCACCCTATGCCGTGAGGTTCGCAACTAATATGCTGATGTGGATTGCTTTAGTCCAAAGCCTTAACACCATCACAGGCTATGTAGGGCGTATTCATTTCGGTCACGTAATGTTTTTCGGTCTGGGAGCCTTTGCTACTGTAATATTATACGAGAGAGGTGTTAGCTGGCCTTTGACACTTCTACTATCCCCGGTTATAGTAGCTATCTTCGCCCTAGCCATAGGGTATGTTACATTAAGACTACACGGAGCCTACTTCGCCATAGCTACCTGGGCTTTTGCCGAGATGCTGAAACAAATAGCTTTAAATGTTGAGTGGTTAGGGAAAGGGTATGGAATTCCCTTAAAATCCCCCTTGGGTAGCCATCATATACTCTACTTGATGGCCCTAGTTGCCGCTCTTGCCATATTGGTGAACGTTGCTGTAGAAAGGTCTAGGCTGGGTAGAGCCTTTACGGCAATTCGTGATAACGAGGTGGTGGCCTCCGTTTACGGTATAGATGTTGTAAGCTATAGGGTTTTAGCCTACATATTGAGCTCGATCCCGGCTTCCATAGCAGGCGGATTATACGTTTACTGGATAAGCTATGCTTATGCAGGCGATCTGTTCTCAGGGCTTAAAACCGATACAATGTTCATCGCATTACTCCTCGGGGGAATGGGTAACTATCTAGGACCTCTCATAGGCTCCCTTATCTTCATCTCAACATATGAGATACTCTGGGCTTACATAGGGGAACAGCTGTACCTAGTTCTTCTAGGATTGACCATAGTCGCACTAGTACTCTTCATGCCATATGGGATTTCAGGTTTTCTAGGTCTCACTAGGCCCTTGATTAGACACCTCGCCCTCTCACTAACCCCTAAAGAGTTTATAGAGAGATTAGCGCTTATTAGAAGGGGGGTGTGAGCTACTCTTTCTCTAGCTCCTTTACGGTCTCCTCGAATATATTAAGTCCTATTTCCATATGTCTTTGTGTAAGCACTAGTGGGGCCATGAACCTCATTACGTTAGCATAGTGGCCGCATGTGTGCATTAGGACTCCCTTCTCGAAGAGCTTCCTCCTCAGCTTTGAAGCTAGCTGTGTTCCCGGCTTCTTAGAGCTCCTATCCTCTACTAGCTCTACCCCAATCATGAACCCTAACCCTCTCACCTCTCCTATTACCCTGCTCTCCTCCATTATTTCATGGAATCTCTTGAGTGCTAGGGATCCTAGGTGGCGTGTTCTCTCAAGTAGATTCCTAGACTCAATGTAGTCTATGACTGCGGACCCCGCAGCTAGGGCTAGCGGGTTAGCCCTATATGTTCCGAAGTGGAATGTTTCTTCAAGCTTCTCATCTAAATCCCTTCTATAGACAACATAGGATGTTGGTATACCCCCTCCTATCGCCTTGGATATACACATTATATCAGGGGTTACATTGTAGTGGTTTACAGCCCACCACTCGCCTGTCCTCCCTACCCCGGTTTGAACCTCGTCTGCGATCAACAGTACGCCATGTTTATCTGCGATCTCGCGGAGGCCTTTAAGGAAATCTCTGGGTGGTATTATGTAGCCTCCCTCCCCTTGAATCGGCTCTACTATTATAGCTGCAACATCGCCAACACCGCTATAAGGGTCTTCAAGTATATGGTCTATGTAGTTGAGGACTGCTAACCCACACTCATCCTCATCTCTTGCTGGGAACGGGCACCTGTAGGGGTACGGGTATGGGACTCTAACCACGTTGGTTAGCGGGACGCCAGCGTATAACTGTAAGTTTCTCTTAGCAGATAGCATAACAGCACCCTGGTGAACTCCATGGTATGCGCCTTCAAACGCTACAACAACAGGCTTTCTTGTAGCCCACCTAGCTATGGCTACGGCAGCCTCACACGCGTCAGCCCCGGTTACAGATGTCATTATCTTAGCTTTACCCCTTAAACCCTGTGGTAGAGTGGAGTGGAGCCGTTTAAGAAACTCTATTCTAACCTCACTCGGTATCTCGCTCATCCAATGCCAGTACCTATCAAGCTGTCTTTTAATAGCCTCAAGAACATGGGGGTTCCTATGGCCAACGTTTAGAACAGCTATACCGGCAACCCAGTCAATGTAATAGTTGCCATCAACATCCCTGATAGTAGCACCCATAGCTGAGTCTATAGCAAAAGGAAACACTTTAGGGTATATTACAGTAGACGTCTCAAGCTCCCTTTGAGCGGAGAGGAGCTCCAGAGATTTAGGACCCGGAGGTTTAACTCTAATTAAAGGGGCCTCACTAAAACTAAGAGACTCAAGCTCCTCCTCTAAACCCAAAACCTTCACCACCCAAATCTTACACAGTAGGAATTAATAAATCTATATGTAACTATAACCATAGAAATAAGGAGGGTTGCTAAACCATAGAGCATCTTAAACGAGAAGCCTAGACTTCTAAACCCCTGTATCACAGAAGGAAACAACTTTAGCTGATAACTGATGGCTTAAACCTAGGTGTCAGTAACACAGCTACACTATTTCTAGGATTGGTGGGAACCTTTTAAAGAACACCTTACCGGTCTTAACATCCAATGCTATCTCATAGGGCTCCATGATATCCATACCTATTATAACAGGGTATCTAAGCCCACTTATAACTCCGAGTACATGGCTTAAGGGGAGCTCGAAACCCTCAATTGTAACCCTTGCTACCAGCTCTCCAACAAAGTACGTCTTGCTATTCCTAGTTGCTAATAGTACCTCTCTAGGCTTATCAAACCTGGTATAGCCTAACTTCTCTGCAACACCTACATTCACAAAACTCCTAGTAGCACCTGTATCGAAGAGAGCTTCCACCTCAACACTCCAGCCTCCAACAGTTAAAGTAACCCTGCCTATAATACTGGAGACCACTAGGAACACCTCGATACTTAAACTCCCACATCTATGGTAACCTTTAGGGTATTTATGATTCAGTCCTTAACAATAAATGGAAGCCACTCCTTACCCTACACGTACGGATAGCTATAAGCTTCTATAATAGCATTCTCTTAGGTAACCGGTTATTGAAGCTCTGATGTCAAGGTCACGTAACCCTCTATCTAAAAATATCAGGTCCCCGAGTATACTAGATGGGTACTCTTTAAGCCCTTACATGATTCAGCCCTTGAGGTTACCATGGGCACTCATTTAGGCCGTCTAGGCCTAGTTTAAGCAGAAAATGGGAGAGTAGATGGAGGATATGAATCGATAGATAGAGGATTTAAGGAAGTAAGGGGATGGATGGCGTTGGAGGGGGTACTTGAAGTCTCACGTTCAAGAGGGGAAAAGGCTTAAAGACACTACATTGATTTAAGGCCATTTCGCTAGAGCCCATGTTGATACAGTGTACGACGAGGTATCGTAAAACAAGCATAGTTAATGATGAAGGAGTACGTGGAGGAAAAGGTAGGGGAAGCGAGGAGATAACATTCACTAACTCGAATCAACACCAGTGGTATTAAGTAGAGCCTACTCTAAACACTCACCACCACATAAAATCTCACGAGGTAATAGGTTATGATTAAGCCGGGGGACGGCAACGGCTAGGATTGAGTTTTAACCTCCCCAGGCTTTATACTCCACTCTCCTAACTTCATGAGCAATATCTCTAGCTCCTCTGGTGTAAGAATTACTAGATCGTAGGGTCTCTTACCCCTCCTCTCCTCCTCTATCTTCATTCTTATCTCGTTAATCCTAGCACGTTCATGGGGGGAGACGAGGTAAACCACAACGAATCTTGCCTGTGGGAAGCACGTTAATAGCTCGTCGAACTCAGCGCTATACTCCTTTGCTCTCTTGGCGAGGTCTCTGAGGACTCCTCCTCTTATCAATATTATGACCTTTGGTTCGTGAGGACTAGGGGGTATCGCGCAGTCTATCTCCCTCTCCTTACCCTCACATCTGATCTTTACCTTTCCAACGTTAAAACCTCTACTCCTTAGGAAATCTACTACGTAGCTTTCAGCGGTCCGACCTCTGTAATGGCGTTTTTGATGCTCCTCCCAGTTCTTGTAGAACTTGTATAGGAGCGTTTCAAGGCTGAGAGGATGTCGTAGGTGCTCCACTATTATGCTAACGAAGGTGTTCAGCTTCCTCTCATCTATAGTTGATCTTAGGGAGTACACGTCTTTAATGTTGTAAAGTCTCTCTAGCTCTCTTTCACTAAAACCACATATTGTAGTGAAGAATGGTACCATGACCTTAGGATCTTCCATAATAAGCTCCCTTATATCAGCTTCGCTTGCTCTATCAAACCTCACTATACCCGTTTCCCGTTCGAAGAGCTTTGAATTCTCTAGTATATTTCCAATCCTCCTCGCCATGTTATCCAAGCTCTCATATAGTTGTGGGAGCTCACTGTAATTAGGTCTGGGTATCTTCCTTAGAATCTCGTCTGTGACGCTCAAAGGGCTTACACCTGCGGTCTTCCTGTTAACTCGGTGCGGGTTTTCGAGGTTGGTATATCCTCTGGTATGCAGAGCTCTTTTATGATGTGTGATTGTAGTCTAATGTAGTTGTTTGCCGCTCTCTGGCAGCGGTGTTTTAGTTGTTCTCTAACCTCGCTACTGTTAAGGTATTCTGCTAGTACGTATACCATGTTGGGATCCTTGGGTACGAGGTAGTACACAGTGTGTCTGGGCACTATTTCCCCTCTCTCGTCTACGTAGAAGGAGGGCTCTAAGGCTATATCCCTCCATAGTATCTTTGGTCTTAGGATGTACTTGAGGGGAGGGTCTTCGTGTAGGGCATACCACTTCTTACCCTTATGCTTAACTGAAACCCTCTCCTCAAGTACCTGTCTGTACTTTGAAAGGTAGTCTATGAGGGGTTTGGCTTCGCTCTCACCTAGTAGTCTACCGTTACGATCATAGGGTATTAGCATTACGTACTCCAGCCTACTGTAGTCTATCACGGCTCCCGGTTTGAACATGGATAGATCTCTACCGCTAACAGTGGGGTAAGCGTATGGTTCAAGCTCTTTGGGTAGAGTGGATCTCGGCACCACGTATACCTCATCCCTACCAGTTGCAACCCCAGCGCTGATCCTCAATGCCAGCCTCTCCAGCTTATAACATCTTGCAGGCTGTCTAATGCCGAGCCTAGCCTCCTCTACTACTTGAAGCCACGACCGGCCGTCGCCTGGCAGGGTTACCTTCACAACGCTCCCATCACGTAGCCTGAAGGTTGTAGGCCCTGTGGGGGGCTCCTTACGTACGACGGTTATAGCTGGGTAAGCTAGGACACCGAAAACCCTCTCGTCTACGAGCTCTATCTCCTCAACAGCATGTCTTGCTAGGAGCTTTCGCAGGCTACTAGCTGAGAGTACGTAGAGGTACTTCTCCGGTGTTATAAACACCATTCTACCCTTGGGTTTAAGTAGTGTAAGGGCTTTCTCGAAGAACAACATGTAGATGTCAAACCTACCCCTAGCGACTTTGAAAACCCTCCTGTATAGATCCCTACTCTTGGGGTCTATGGCCTCGTAGGATACATATGGGGGGTTACTTATAATGTAGTCAAACCCTCCTCCCAGCTCTCTTTCGCTAACCGCTAGGAAGTCCCCGTAGACAACCTTAACCCTATCCATGCCTTCAAACCTCCTACGAGCCATGTTGACCAGGTTAAAGTCATTATCTATGCATACTATCTCGGGGATCTCAGCACCCCTCCGCCTCAAATAGGCTATGATAGCCTCTACGAAAACCCCGGAGCCGCAGCCAGCATCTAGAACTCTAGACTCTGGAGGGGGTGTCGTGTGGTTGAATAGCTTAGCTACCATGTGTAACGCTACGCTAGGCGGGGTAGCCACCTTACCCACATCACTTCTAACCCTAGCCTTCCCCATGTACTCCACCCACCCTCAATCCAGGCTAGGGCTTGAGCTCCTCCTACCTCTCCTCACATTGTTTATCTCTAGTAGCCTCTCTATTATCATGTGGCGAGCTCTCCTAACCTCATCCTCGGACATCACCTTTAATAGCTCCTCGTGGAACACGCTATCATGGTATCTACTGTTCAGCTTTAGGTGTATTAGCTCGTGTACAAGCAGGTATCTTATGACATCCTCTCCTAGGTCTAGGAGGTGGGTGTTAATGGTTATCGTCTTGCTCTTAATGTTCGCTGTTGCCGCCTTCAACTTGTACGGCTTCAAGGCTATCCTCACGGGGCCATCGTAGCCTACAAGCTTCTTACACTCAGCTAGCAGCTTTTCCAGCTCCTCCAACCTCATCTTGGAGCATCCTCGCTATACCCTCTACTATCTCCTCCACAAGCCTAGCCTTCTCCCTAGCTTCTACCTTAAGGCTTTTAGCTATATCCATTAGGAGCCCCTTCTTCAGCTCTCTTACGTGCTTCTCGAGTAGAGGTCCTCCACTATACTCTCTCACCACGAGTCCGAGAGCCTCTCTCGTCCTAGGCAACTCTACTCTAACACCATACCTTTTCTCAATTAAGGCCCTCACGTCATGCACTATCCTCTGCTCTAAACTCATAGCCTTAGACTCCTCTATGTGTGCTAGGAGCTCCCTGTAAAGTTCTAGGAGCTTCTCGACGCTATCCACGCCAGCTCTCTCAAGCCACTCCCTCTCAAGCCTCTTAACATGCTCGTATATGTGCTTGTACAGTGGGTTCGCAATTTTAAGCTCTAGGAAGCTCCTAATGGATAGGAATGCCTCTGATACAGTGTGGTGCGAGGGCTGCAACCCGGCTCTAGCGAGTTTAGCGTAGACAGCTCTAAGATCCAGCTCGTCTACAGCACCTACCTCCTCCTCCCTTATAACCTGGAATGGCGATACCACGGTCTTCTCGTGAACAAGCTTTAGGATGCTATCCCAGAACTCCTCTGGTAGCTTTACACCTCTAATGAGACTTCTAATCCTCCTGTACATGTAGAGTATTATAGCGTACTCTCTACGGTGATCAACTTTAGCTGGGTGAGCTCCTAGGGCTTCGTAGAGTCTAGTAACCCTCCTCATAAGCTCTACGACCTCGTAGACGTGGGGCTCGCTATAGGCTAGAGCTAGCAGTCTTAAAGCGGGGTCCACACGCTCCTCCAGAACCCTTTTTAGAACCCCCTCATCCTCTATGGCTAGGAGCTCCTCTAAATCCACTGATACCCTGTGAGCCCCCACTACCACCCCGTTTCTAAGAGTAGCTTTCAGCTTACCAAGTAACTCTCTGAACTCCTCATAGCTCCTATCGAGGCTTGATAGAGCGTTTGAGGCCATGTCAGAGGCTATAGTGGCATCCCCTATGGTCTCGTAGGTTAGTATGGTCTTCCTAACATGGTCTAACAGCCCTATAGTGTCTACCACTAACCCGAACTGCTTATCCCCATCCCCGGTCTTATACGGTCTATTAACCCTAGCTATGGCTTGTAGTAGCCTGTGCTCGTATAGTGGTTTATCCAAGTACATGACCTTTAGTGCTGGGCAGTCGAACCCCGTTATAAGCATATCGGTTACTATTAGTATCCTCGGGTACTCCTCGTTCTTAAACCTATACTGTATCTCCCTATTCACAGACTCTATGTCGGAGAGCTCCAACCACCTGCGCTGGAGCCCTCTTCTAAACTCTCTTATCTCCTCAGGGTCGTTCTCCGTATAGGTCATGACAACCTCAACCCACCTCTCAACCTCTTCTCCATACTCCTCTCTATACTTCTTCCTGAGCTCCTCTACAAGATGCTTCCAGAGTCTAACGCAAGCCCTCCTACTAGCAGCTACCACCATCGCCTTGTACTTGAAGCCCTCCGTATCCTCCTCAACCCTCTCAGCTATGTATCTTGCTAGCATTCTAAGCCTCCCATCGTTCTCCAGGAAGGCTTTTATCTTGTTAAGCCTCTTTCTAATCTCATCCACTGTAACCATAGGAGTGGGGGTTGCGAGCTCCTCCTCGGCCATCTCATCTATGCTCCCCGCCTCCTCGCTAACCCTGAGCCATTGTTCTACAAGCTCTCTTATCTCACGCTCCTCCACTAGTAGCTTTACACCTTCCTTTTCCACCGCCACCTGGTATACTATTGGTAGTGTGTAGCCATCCCTTATAGAGTCTCCTATGAAGTACTTATCGAGATACCACACCCCCCTCTCTGGGTATGCGAATAGCTTGAACGTGTTCCTCTCGAACTTGAATACAGGTGTCCCGGTGAACGCTATCCTTATAGCGTTTGGTAGTATCTTGTTAATAGTGCTAGCTAGCACCCCATACTGGCTCCTATGAGCCTCATCTATTAGTAGGAGCACCTCCCTCCTGCTAATAGGCTTCAAGCCTTCTAGAGCATCAGGTCTAAACTTCTGTACTAAGACTATGTAAACCCCCCGGGTTACCCCTCCGCTCTCCTCACTCTCTTTAATCCTCTCCAGGAGCTCTCTCAACTCCTCTATGCTCTCCACCACCCTAACATACTCTATGAAGCCTGGGGCTCCGAGACGTGATATGAAGTCGTCGTAGAGCTGTCTAGCTAGCTCCCTCCTATCAACGATGAAGAAGACCAGTGGATCCCTGTCGAAGAAGGTCTTGAAAAACCTGTACGCTATGAAGAACATTGTGTAGGTCTTACCACTACCCTGCCAGTGCCACACAAGACCCCTGTTATCACCGCTACCGCCTACAAGATAACCTCTTATGAGCTCGTAGGCCCTCTCAGAAGCCCTCCACTGGTTATACCTAGCAATAACCTTCTCATCCCCGCCCCTAAAGAAGGTATACCATCTAATTACATCGAGCAACCTCCTAGGCTCCAGTAGATCGAATATATCGCAGACACCCTCCCCGGGACACCACCTACTATAAGGCGTAAACCTTGAAACCCCCTGGTAGTTTGGGAGAGTAGCCCTGTAGACGGACTCACTCCTACCAACATAGGCTACAGCTAGCTGAACGAATCTAAAGAGCTCAGGGGATTCAACCTCATACCTAGCAATCTGCCTTAAAGCCTCCTCCAAACCACCAGCTCTAACACCACTCTTAACCTCAACAACAACCAATGGGATACCGTTAACGTAGAGAACGAAATCAGGCTTAGAGTCAACACGCCTACCAGGAAACAAAGGCTCCCTAGCAAAGGTAAACACGTTACGGGAGACAACATCGAAGTCCACGAGCTTAAACCATAGAACAGAACCCCTAACCCTCCAGTAAAAACCATCCCTCAAAAACCTCAAAACCTCAGGTGCAGAAGCAGTAGAGAGAACATGCCTAACATAGCCTAGAACCTCCCCAACATCCCCGGAGCTTAAACCCCTCCTCCTCAAATCAACCTCATCCTTCAAACCATTAATCTCCCTAAAGACATTCTCAAACAAAACCCAGTCAACGAAATCCCCAACCCTACGGTTCGAAAGCTCCCCCCTAAACCTCCAACCAAGCCTCTGAAGCCCCTCGAAAACCTCACTCATATAAACATCCTCACGAACCAGCATCGCCATCAACCACCCTAACCTTACCAGTAAGAAGCAAATCCATCAAACCCCTCTTCAAACGCTCAAGCTTCCCCCTCTCCCCATGATAGAGTTCAATGGCCTTATCAATTGCTGAGAGTATCTCTGCGATCTTGACTTGTTCATTAGTAGATGGTAGAGGTATTATTATGCTCTTCAGTATTGGTATAGAGATGTTCTTTAAAGTGCTACCTGCCTGTCTTGGTAGGATTTGTTTCCAGTAAAGATCAGATTGCATGTAGTAATGGACGAATTTGGGATGTACAAAAGCTTCGTTAAGTCTTACTTTGATTAAATAAGATCCGAAGATGATATCGTCAAAGTCTCTATCAACTAATACAGATACTCCCGCCGTCCCGGCTCTCGATATAATAATGTCATTTTTCCTTAGAATGTATTTTCGTAAGTTATAATTTCGATAGTCAGTTACTTCACAATAGGGTAAGGAGCTCCAGTCAACTTTGTAATCCTTAATGTCAGTAGTTCTTAACATCCTTAACCCTGTTCCTTGTTCTATAGCTTTAGCGGTTAAGCCGTAGTACATTTCAGTTGCTATTTCTCCAAGCTTCTTTACCTTCCAGCCTCTCGGTATCTTCCCTATCTCTGTTTCCTGGAGCTCCGTCTCCCTGTGGAATGATAGTCTCCCGTTCTCTTCTCTAACTCTAATCCTCCCTGTTAGGAGCTCACTCATCAAACCCCTCTTCAAATGCTCAAGCTTCCCCCTCTCCCCATGATAGAGTTCAATGGCTCTGTCAATTAGAGAGAGTATTCTAACGATTCCTTTCTGTTCATTAAGAGGTGGAAGCGGTATAAGGCTATTTACTATTATTTCTAAAGTGAGGTTTGGTTGCGTGCTCTTTTTAACGTATTTATTCCAGTTGGGTTGGAAGAAGGAGTACCAATAGTATAGGAATTCCACGTCCACGATATCCTTCTTTGGCACTATACTGACTATTGCCTGGTTTGTGGCTAGTTCTATTTTGTTTATTGCAACAGCACCTAGGGTTCCGTAGATTGTTATTAGTAGTGAATCTCTAGGAACAATCCAGGCATTAGAGTTCTCCAAACCAAGCCTAGTTATTGTGGTGCTGGTCTTAAACAAATACTTATGAGAACTCGTTATATCCTCTATCTTTGCAAAAGGTATATCACCACCCCAATACTCCCTAACGGATCTCTTAGGCGTTCCACCCATCTTCGCTTTAACCACAATGCTACCTAGCTTTTCAATTCTCCAGTCTCTCGGTATTTTACCTATCTCTGTTTCCTGGAACTCCGTCTCCCTGTAGAATGATAGTCTCCCGTTCTCCTCCCTAACCCTAATCCTCCCTGTTAGGAGCTCACTCATCAAACCCCTCTTCAAACGCTCAAGCCTAACAATAGCCTTGGTAGCATCCTCAATAGCATTATCAACCCTTAGTAGGATTTCAGCAATCCTTTTCTGCTCATTTAAAGAAGGGAGGGGGATTAAGAGTTCTTCAAAGACTTTTTTATTTACATGAGGTATTCCTGTTCCAACAGTTGTTCCCCTTAGCTTTTGGAAGTTTTTAGTGAGATAGTAGTATAGAAACCTTTTATCAATTTCTTTACTTGGAAAGATCTTAATCATTGTAGATGCTAGGACTCCTTCGAAGCCAGTAAATACGTGTCCTGAGTAGGAGCCGTCCCAGATCATTATAACATCATCATATTGTACTCTAATTACCTTAGGATCCTCCTTTAGGCTACACCATTTAGGTTTCTCTAAACCTCTCATATATTCAGCCGTAAGATATGGAATAAACTCCTCACTAAGTTTCTCATCATACAACCTCTTAGGTCTCCTCCCCTTAATATAGCTTACTAAACGACCTAACCTTTCAAGCTTCCACTCCTTCGGTATCTTTCCTATCTCTGTTTCCTGGAATTCTGTTTCTTTACGGAATTTCATGTGTTTTCACCTAGGGTTTTTGAGAGCTCTCTCACTATATAGTCTATTTCTTTGAGTAGCTGGTTTCTCTCCTCCTCTATTCTCTTCAACTCCTCGTATTCTCTGAGGATGTCTATGGTTTCTTCAACCCCTGTGGGTGTTACGTATAGTGTTACGTTTAGGTTGTAGTCGTTCTTTCTTATCTCCTCTATTGTTGTTATCTTTGAGAACCCGGGTATTTCCGTGTACTCTCTGTATGCTTTGACTATTTTCTCTATGTTATCCTCTCCTAGTATGTTTAGTCTTCTCACCTCTGGGTGTGGTTTGTACTCGTTGTTAGCGTTCATGAATATTACTTTTCCCTTCCTCTCTTCTGGTTTGCTCTTATTGAATACTATTATGACTCCTGGGGCTCCTGTGTTGTAGAATAGCTTTTCTGGTAGTAGTATGATTGCTTCTACTAGGTCTGCTTCCACGATCTTCCTTCTTATCTCCCTCTCTCTGCCTCCTCTGAATAGTGATCCTTGGTCTATTACTACTGCTACCTTCCTTGTGCTCGTGTGTATCATTAGCTGTATCCATAGCCAGTCTGCTGTGTTTTCTGGTGGGTAGCCGTAGGTGTATATCTTGTGGAGCTCCGGTTTCCCTAGTCTTGTTTCACTGTACCCGTCTTGGTTCCATGGTGGGTTTGCTAGTACGTATACCGGTGTGTTACCGTGTTCTCTCACCTCCTCTAGGAACTTCGGGTTTTCTAGGCTGTCTCCAACGTATATTTTCGTGTCACTTGTTATACCGTGTAGTATTAGGTTCATCTTAGCTATTGCGGCCATGACCTCGTTTATCTCCTGCCCGTACAGTACTAGCTTAACGTTCTCCCTACCCACCTTGCTCCCAACGTACTTGTACGCCTCTATTAGCATTGCTGCTGAGCCGCACGCGGGGTCTACTACTATCGAGTTGTTCTCCACGTCGAGTAGCCTGACCATCAGTTTTATAACCTCTCTAGGCGTGTAGGTCTCACCCTCCTTGGCCTTCGTTGGAGCGAAGTAGCCTAGAACCCATTGGTATGCATCTCCTAGCACGTCGTAGTCTACGTTTGCGAAGTTGTATTGGTTGAAGAGCTCCACCAGTTTAACCAGTATGCTCTTTTTATCACCTCTAGCTAGCTCTGTTAAACCAAGCCTGTTAGCGAGCCTCTCGAGCTCCTCCAGCCCCCTGTTAATCCTACTAATCCTAACCACAGCCTCATCTATGGCCTGGAGGGTTTCATACCTCCTAACAATGTTGCTCCACGATAGCACTTCGTCTCTCTCAACATCATACAAGGCTATGTAGTCGTTGTTCGCTAGTAGGTATGCATCTCTCACATCTAAACCCTCAGCCTTATACTCCTCAACCCTAGCCTCCCACTTATCACTAACAACCTTATAGAATAGGAATAGGAGTATAACAGTGTAGTCAACAGCAGTCCTAATAACATCAGCAGCGTCCTTCAACAGCCTCAAAAGCTCATCCCTAGAAGGAGCTCTGGGGGCTGAGGCACTGTTAACGGAGATACTGTAAACATGCCTCCTAGGATCCCTCTGGTCAATGGAGACCCTTAGGAGACCAGCCTCACGTAGAGCTGATAGGAGCTTGTAGACGTTCTCAACCCTATAACCCTTACTGGCTAGAACACGCTCAACATCCTCAACGGTAAAAGGCCTACCCCTAAACTCATCATAGATAACCCAGAAATACCTAGCAAACCGAGGCTCAACCTTGGAAAGCCTAGACCAAATCTCGAGAGAGGTCAAACCACACCCACGCCTCCTTGAACACTATGCCAATCTACCTTTATAAACATTTAGGTAGGGAATACCTTAGAAATCAAAAAGGTAATACCTACCCAGAGTCCCGAAAGAGTACTAGCTTATAAGCTCGCTTTTATAAGCGGGTTACTATAGTATTACGGAATGTCTATCTTATAAGTCAGCTCTTATAAATGGTTACTGGTAGGAGGTGGAACCCTATAATCTACGATGGTATATCGCTAGAGTCTATTATGGGAGGCGTTAGAGGTCTAAGCATAACCCCTAGTATCAATGGCCACCTTCTCGACGACTACACCACGGTAGCCTGCGAGGAAGCAGGTGAAAGCTCCTACACTCCAATCCCCCTCACGGAGGGCTCGGTGTTCTGCTCCTACCTACTCCTCTATCCCCTCTCCGACAGGATCTTGGTTAAAATCGGTAACTCAGATAAGGATAATTGTGTTGCTAGGATGTTCCAACAGGCTCCCGTTGTAGCTGTTGTCTCAGAGCTCGTGTATGGGCTAATCACACTTAATGATAGGGAGGAGCTGGACAAGAGAGTTGCAAGAAAGCTGAGAAGGCTGCTGAAGGAAGAGGGGGTTAAGGGGGTTACAGTGGTAACTAGGGTTGGTAGCGGGGATGTGGTTAGGGCGTGGAAATATGTCCTGAGAACAGGTTTAGATTTAGATCTAGACCACGTGTTAAACCTAGGGTTCAAGCTAGCGGCAACAGCGTCTCGTACCCTTAGAGATGCGGGTCAAACCCTTCTACCCAGTCCCGGCTACGCGTGGTTCACATCTATAGGAGCTCTAGGAGAGCATGACGTGGGGGTTATAAGAGAGTATGCTTACAGGAAGTTGGATGCTAGGAGGGTATGCGCTGGTAAACGGAGGCTCAAGATAAGACATCTCCCCAACGGGTTGTTCCACGTGTTCATAGAGGGGGAGAGGAACCTCCGCGGGGAGCCTTTAGGTAGACTTCTAACCTATAATGATCTCAGGAGGTTGAAGTTGGGGGTGGTGGAAGGTGAGCGGGAGTAGGGGTTATGTGGAGACGGCGTTCAAGGTAACCGTGGAGAAGCGTCCTGAAAAGATGAAGTGTGTACCGCTGGGTGACATAGAGCTCGACATCGGGTTTGTTAGAAGCGAGCTTAGAGGTAAAGGGTGCCCATCGATTATAACTAAGAAAGGCAATGAAGCCTACCTATGCTTCCTAGATTCAACTCAGGAGTGTTCAAGCTACATAGAGGGTTTATGTAAGGGTGGGTGCTCTCAGAAGGAGATCGACGTCGAGAGGGCTGATGTCGAGAAGTTTGCTCACGAAGTCATACGTATAAAGTCGATGAGGGAAGGTTACAAGGTTATCAAAGGCAAGCTTGTTGACGTTGATAGTCTTAGCGTCATAGTCCCCGGTTACTTTAATAAATTTGATGCGTACAAGACATCACTAACCCATTTCCAGGGTGAAATACTCCTAGCTATTGATAAGTCTTTTAAGCTGGAACCCGGTAGAGAAGCTTCCCTTAGTAAGATCTCAAGGAAGCTAGGTGCCGATGTTATTGAAAGCTTGGGCTTCGTGAAGGTTATTGAAGGTGATCATAGAGCGTTTAAAGCTATAGGTTACTGTGACAACGTAGATCTAGCTAGAAGGATGCTGCGATTTCTAAACATTGACCCGGGCAGAGTTGATTGGAGCCAGTCTGGGATCGTTAAAGTTCAACCCCACCATCTAGCCTTAAGCTTTATAGATCAGGTGAGGAAGAAAGACTTATTGGTTGAGGATGATAGGGAGAACTACTACACATGTCTACCTGACACCCTCCTCTACCTTGTAGCATCCCTCGACAACATCAAGGTGATAGCCGGAGCTCTAGGCTATGATGTAAGCGGGGTTACTAAGCTAACGCTATCACCTCAAACAAGGCTAGACGAATCATTGAAGCTTGTCGGATCCATAGCTGGCACGTTATCCCTAGACGATTTTGAGATACATGTGGCTGATAAACCTCTGTTAATCCACGAAGATGGAAGCACATTATTAAGGGTACAAGCTAGGCTAAAAAGGAGGAGCAAAGGAAGTGAGATCATAGATAGGTTTATTCCTACCATGTCTTATGAGCCGATCATTATCCCCCCAGGCTTAAATGAAATTAATGTAGCCATCATTAGAAGGAAAGGCTTGGTGGAGAAGTATCTCGGAGATCGAGCAGGTGATCTCATCAGAGAGTTTAAGCAAAAGTTAAAGTCAAGGTTGGAGCGGGAAACAAAGGTTAAAGTTGATGTAAGAGATTTTCACTATGATGGAGAGCTTCGAGAGATAGGTAAGATTATAAAAGAGGGGAAGGGTAAAGGTTTTGATGCCCACGTCGTTATAGCACCTGTTTTCGATGAGCGTGAGTATGCGTTTTTCGAGTACGGTGTTGCCCGTGAGGGCTTGATACCCCAGGCGCTGGATTTAAGTAAGAAGACTCCGCGAGGCGAGCCCCTCTCATTAATGTATGGAGCTCTCCCTATAGCTAGGCATATTGAGTATAAGCTTGGCTTTAGGCTTGTTGAGATAGATTATCCTTCAATGCTTAAGGATTACGTTGTTGTAGCTGTTGATGCAACTCCCTTGATGTTTAGAGGTTACTCTAAGCTAGGTGTAGCACCTGTTCTAATGGATCCATCTGGTCTAAACTTGGAGTACCTCGATCTAGTGATCGGAGGTAACGAGGAGGAGGTGCTGGATAAAGTCCTCGATATACTATCAGACAAGCTGGAATCTGGGAGGGTTTTAATCTACGTTAATAGAACCTCTGTACCCCAGGACATCCTGGATAGGTACGCTAGCAAGTTCGAGGAGCTCCTTGTCGTGGCGTTCTCGAAGAGGGGTATGCCGAGGTTACTTAAACTCCAAAGCTGGGGACAGAAGATCAGTGTTTCACTACCAGAGGGGGGATCCTTTGTTAAACATGGGGTGACCGGTGGCGGCTCATTCAATGTATACCATTACATAGGGGTTACTAATACTATTGAGAGATACGACCTCACACCTATTACTGCAACGCTTAGAGTCTACACTAGGAGGAGGCTTAGTGGTAGTGAGGAGAGAGCTCTCCTAGGGTATATTCAGAGCTCCACCGGGATATACGTTGAGTCACCACTCAATCTACCAAGCCTACCCCAACCACTCTACGAGGCTCACAGGCTATCCAGGAAGCTCTATAAGATTTCAAGGTGGGGCGTCATAGTTGAGAAGTTAAAGCCGGAGGTTCTAGGACGCCTATAGGGGGTCCTATGTGGAACTAGGTGTATAGTACTGTTTAGAATTAGACTTCTGACGATTGGGGGCCAGGGCAACCCTTTATTAGGCTTAGACTACTATACTATATTTGTGGTGGTGTAATATGCTAGCTCTACCCAGGGTTAGAGAGGCTAAGAGGGAGAGGATTAAGTTCAAGGTTGAAGCTGAGGATTTGAAGAAGCTCGAGAACTACCTTGTAGAGCTCCTAGGCCTCGGCTGCTAGCATCAATAAGAGCTCTTCTGAGATCAGGGTAGCCCAGGTTACCTTAGTGCACATCATAGGGTATATGTGTGATTAGAGAAAGGATTGTAGAAGGCGGGGTTCTAAGTATGCTCTATACTAGTTTTATGAAGGCGAAGAGTGTTGGTGCCGCCACTAGCGTCATGAAGAGTACTCCTAGTGATACTCCATTCCTCCAGAGTATCCCTGACATGATGCTTACCATGAAGACCCCTAGCACTCCTCTCAAGCCAGCATCATAGTACGCTAGTAGTACTACTATTGCTAGGAATAGCCCGTATAGGGACTCTGCTGGTATCGTCTTGAATACTAGGAGTGTTAGCTTCCTAGAGTACCTTATGAGCATCGGGTACACTACTAGCGTTGCTACCGCTGTTGATAGTAGTAGTGTTAATGCTATCTCTAGGTAGCTGTAGTTAGCCATTATATACTTTGCAGGCACAACCCCCTTGATCTCGGTGAAGAATGGTAGTCCGGGCCCTGCTGACATTGGGCCTGTTGGGGCTCCTATGACGAGTAGTGGTATTAGCAGACCTCCTATGTACGTAGCGTTCTTAACCCCATCTCTAACGGTGTAAGCTAGTATTGATGCTTCCAGCGGGTTTCTCTTCAAACCTTTTAATAAATCCCCTACGAGTATTGTTAGGCCTACCGGTGACATGACCATAGCTAGTATCGATGTAATTGGGGACCAGAGGAGCACGTGGCCTAACTCCTCCCTGCTAAGGTGTCTCAAGGGGTTTAATGGTATACTGCTTACCGGTTCAAGCTTGACATTCAAATACCCTCTCCTAACCCTATCCCTAGCGTACCCGCTTAGAACCTCTAATAGCTCTATGACTAGAGGCCCTATGGTTATCCCTAGGAAGAAGCTTATGAAGACGGTCTTATCATAGGCTAGCCTAAGCCCCTGTATTAGTATTGCGAAAGCCGGTATTGTTAGGAGTGCTAGCAACCTATTCCTAGAGGTGAGTGCTAGCACTAGGAGCCCTGCCATTAGGAGCCAGAACCAGCGTGGTACGGAGACACCGTAAACTACATCCTTGGTGTTAAGGAAGTCTCCGAGAGGTTTGAGGTAGAAGGCTAGAACGAGGACTAAAATTAAGGCTACAAAGCTGGCTATCATACTAGATGTTATACCCTTCCTCAGTATAACATCGGCCTTACCAGCCCTCTTAGCCTCAACTGCATCGGGGACCTGTGGTACGGCCATGACACCCCCAGGGATGCCTGCTAGAGCAACCGGGATGGCATCAGCTGTCTTGAAGGCCACTATGGAGGCTATAAACCATGCTAGCACGAGGATCGGGTCAAGACCTGCAATTAGCAGTGCTAAAGCTATAGGTGCCATAGTAGCAGTCTCATCGGTTCCAGGTAGGATGCCTATTATCATGTAGACTAGAGCTGAGATAATGGAGAGGATAACCGCTAACAACAGTGTCTCAAAGCCTATCAACTCACCTCAACCCTCAACAATAACCCTCTTAGGCTTAACGAAGAGTAGGGTTACCAGGAACCCAATGCTAGCACCGATCAACCCAATGGTTATGGAGAGAGGAGCTCTAGTAGCTTCAGGCATACCTATAAAGCTTAGAAACGTGGGGGCTATCATGTAGAAGAAAGCTCCTCCAGTAATTGTTACGAGGAACGCAATGGCCAGGTCAAGCGGTTTAACATACTCACCATAGATCTCAACAAAATCTCCAGAGCCCTCAGGATCCCTCTCCCCCATAGACGTCACCCGAACTCGACTACAGTAACTAGTAAGGTAACCCCCTATTTAAACTTTTCGCTAACCGTCTATTAAATCCTCAGGCTATAGTCGAAAGTGTGCTATTGCATTTATCTTCTCTAGGAGCTCCAAGGATCACCTAGATTCAAGTTGCAAGTTTTAACTCACTATATTCAATATTTGATTTCATGAAATCTAGGGGTTACAAGGCTATCTTCTAGCTTTCTGGATTAGAGCTCCAAGTAGTAGTATGGTGGTTGAGGTTAGTAGTACTAGTACAGCTATTGGTATCCCTAGTGGTGCTTCGAGTAGGGCTCTTGTAGGTTTATCTATGTTCTCTGCTATTGCTATTGCTACTACTAGGAATCCTGCGGCTATAGAGGCTAGGGCGGCCCACGGTGGGGCTCTTATGTTCAGCCAGCATGCTAGTGTTACTGGTGCTATTGCTAGTAGCATTAGGCTTGTTAGAACCGCTAGGTCTACTATGAACCCTAGCCTTAGGTACGCTACTATCAATGTTACCGCTGTGAAGGCTATTATGCTAGTGTACCCTGCTACTAGTCTAAGCCTTTCCTCCAGTCTATAAGCTAGGTCTCTTGATATGCCGCTTGCTAGGGTTAGTATTATGCTATCAGCTGTTGTTATCGCTGCGACAGCTATGCTTGTGAACACTATTGCTGAGAGCACCGGGTTGGCTATGGATAGTAGTGTTGGTGTGACAAGATCCCTCTTAGCGGGGTCTACGTATGGTAGTACTCCCGCATCAGCTCCAGCTCTCGCTAGTAGCCCTATGAGTGTTGATAGCAAAGTGTATAGCAATCCGAATACAGCGAACCCCCTGATCATCGTTGCTAGGCTACCCTCATCCCTTGGCATGTAGATTCTCTGAACAACCTGTGGGTGTACTGTTGCGAAGAAAACCCACGGTATTGTGAAGGCTAGGAATACGTGGAAAGACCAGAAGCCTGTTAGCCCTAGCAACCCCTTCTCCGATAGGATCGTTGCAACCCCACTAAGGCCTAGGCTCCCTACGACCACTGTAGAGAGCCACGCTAGGTAGAGTAGTCCTGCTAAAAGCATCCAGAGGCCTTGGAATGCATCTGTTAAAGCTACACTCCACACTCCAGCTATAAGACTCCAGGCTACTATCAGGACTGCTGCTAGTAGGATGCCTATGACATAGTAGCCCTCCCCACCCATGAGCTGTGATAGCACAAGCCCAACCCCAATCACCTGTATCGAAGTATACGGTATCAATGACACGAGGTACACTAGGACCGTTAGAGCTCCAACAAGCTTCGATCCATAGTAGTCCGAGAGCATCTCAGCAGGGCTAACCCAACCCCTACTCCTAGCCCTAGCCCAGACCCTTGGGGCGAAGTATGTTAGGAGCGCTAAGGTTGCTATGTAGTAGGCTAGCTCGAAGCCATGAGCTCCAACACCTGTAGCGTAAGCCAGGCCAACGAGCCCGACCATCATGAAAGCACTATAGGTTGTAGCGGAGTACGTTAGAGCTGAAACTAAACCCCCAAGCCTACGGGATGCAATGTAGAAGTCGACCTCACCAGGCTTCAGGAACTTCCTGCTATAGAAGGCTATAGCTAGTCCTAGTAGTATGTATGCTATTAACACGGTAAGGCCTATGAGGGCTCCCGCCTCCAAGACCTAACACCCACCCACGAGGCTACGAGGGCTATGATTGATAGTAGTGTCCACAACGTGTAGAGCTCCCAGCCCTTTGAGCCTCTAAGCAGAGTGTATGGTATCACGTAAGCTAGGATCAGCAGTACTAGGGATACCAAGGCTGCAACCTCGTAGGCTTTCAAAGCAGCCACCCTCATAAAGAACGGTTGTTCTCAGGCTTAAAAGCTATAATGGTTGTTTTACAGAAATATTATAAGCACACCTTACCAACCTAGCCTTGGAGGTTTGGAGTGGCGTCAAGATGGCCTATTGATAGTACTGATCTGGAGATACTCGATCTACTAGAGCTAGAGGGCCCCTCTACACTCTCATACATATCAGTTAGACTCGGTAGATCCAAGAGCATGGTTTGGAGGAGGCTATCGCATCTCAGGAATCTAGGCTTGGTAGGTGTTAGGAGGGTTGGAGGGGTTACCATAGCCTATAGGCTCTACGAGAGGGTGCCCCCAGGGTTCCTCACGGTAGGCTTGCTTAGAGCTAGCGAGTACCCATACATACTAGGGTTCACGAGGCTCCTTAAGAGCAGGTTCATCGATGTTAGGATAAGGGTTTACGATGAGGCGTTCAAGCTAGCGTTAGACCTAGCTAGTAACAGGGTTCAACTTGCAATGGTACCCCTACCAACACTAATCCTAGCCCATAGGCTGAGCTCAGGGAGGGTTAGGATAGCGGGTGGCGGTAGCTACGGGGGGGCATTCGTACTAGAGGGGAGGGCTGGGGAGGGGCACTCGACGACAATGGCTTCAACAATGGAGATGTGCGCTGAGAAAACAAGACTTGAGGGGCCCAGGAGGTATAAGAGTAGTGGAGGGGAGATACTCAGAAGCGTCCAGGAGGGGGAGTCCAGGTACGGGGTTGTATGGGAGCCCTACGCATCCATGGGGAGGAGGGGTGGGCTTAAAGCTACAAGCTGTGATGTAGAGCTATGCTGCCTCCTAGGAGCACATGAAAGCGTAGTAGACCACGTAAACCACATAGCGAGAGCTCTAGAGGAGGCTATAACTAGTGTGAGGAGGGAGGCCTACGATGTGGGAGCTTACGCAAACCTACTAGAGCTCCCAGTAGACATTGTGAAGGAGACAGTGGGCTCCTATAACTACTACGAAAACCCCCCAGTTGACGTAATAAAGAGGAACTGGGATCTCGTGAAGAGAACGGTGGTCCCAGACCTAAGCTTGGGGGCTATTATTTAACTGCTGTTAAACCCTCTAATCCCATCTCCTTATAAGCCCTCTTCCAGGCCACCAGTTGTATCTTCCTAGCAGTGACATTATGGCTGGTACTATCACCGGTCTTACTATGAATGTATCTATTAGTATTGATGTTGCTACCGTTAGCCCTACCTGTCTTAGTAGTGTTATCTCTGTTAGGAGTAGTGATGAGAATGCCCCTGCTAGTATGAGGCCGCATACCGTTATCGCGACCCCCGTCCTCTCCACGGCTTCTAGTATTGCTCTGTCCTGATCTCCTCCTCTCTCGTACTCCTCTCGTATCCTCGATGTTAGGAATATGTCGTAGTCCATGCCTAGGGTTACCATGAGGCCTAGGACTACTATTGGGGTTACCCAGTATATCGGGGATCTTATCTGGGAGCCGTAGGCCGGGGTTTCCACTAGGTAGTGGAAGGCTATTGTTGTTATTGTTAGGCTTAGTACTGCGCTGAAGGCCACCGTTACAGCTAGCCTTAATGGTACTAACACCGACCCCATGCCCGCTATGAGGTATGCTATTATGAGTGTTAATGCTAGTGGTAGTGTTGTCTTAAAGTAACTTGACATTATGGAGTTGACAGCGTCAACCCTTAGGGCTGTGAACCCTGTTACCATAGACTCCCCGTCAAGGGGTTTAATGGTACCTCTTATGCTCTCTACTAGCTTGAAAACCCTATCATCGAGGGGGTCTACTGGGAGTCCTACGTTTAGTATTGTGTAGCCGTTACCCCTGCTTATCAACGCATCCCCGGCTATCAAGCTTTGTTTCCCGAGCTCCTCTACAATCAACTCTGGGTTGCCGAGCCTGGTTACTATGTAGGCTCTTGAGAACACGTCCTTCGGGAACTCTGTGTAGAGCACCCTCGAAGCCTCTATGAAGTGGGAGTATGGTGGTAACCCTAGGTGGACGTTAGCTGATGGAGGTGATGAGGCTAGGTAGAGTGAGAGGCCTAAGACTATGGCTAGCACAGCCACTGTTATCAACGGTGAGAGCTTTAGGCTAACCTCAGCAACTCTCCTCAACAGAACTCCCTGTCTAGCTGCTGGTAGTCTCAGACTCCTAGCTGGCCAGAATACCCAGCGTTCCCCGACGACCACTAGTATTGCTGGTAGGAGTGTGTAGCTTGCTAGGAATGATGTTGCAGCAGCTATGGCTAGAGCTAAACCTATACCCCTCAACGCCTCCTGTGGTGTGACTACGTAGGCTGTGAAGCCTAGGACTACAGCTACACCACCAAGCGTTAGAGCCCTCCCAGCCCTCCTCCAAGCCTGGTATACAGCCTCATCCCAACTATAACCCTTAGATCTCTCCTCAACAACCCTGAATAGGTAGAATACACAGTAGTCAACAGTTATACCGAAGACAACAGGTATCATAACAACCCTGGCTAAATAGTAGACATCTACGTACAAGGCCGCAACACTTAGAAGGCCCATTGCCACTATCAAAGATAATGCTGTGGAGACGAGGATCACTATTGGGGAGGCGATGCTACCTAGGAGGACTACTAGAAGCCCTATAACTAAGGCTGCCGTGGCGACATCAATCCTCCTAACCTCCCTCTCAGTACTCTCACCTAGATCAGCGAAGAGGGTTAGAGTTCCATGGTAGTAGAGTTCTCCAACAACACCCCTAAGCTTCCCGTCAACAGTATTAAGTAACCTACGTGACATATCAATGGGGATGGACTCGTTGAAGTAAACGTAGACTATAGCGTAACGCTCTGATATAAGGCTCCTCCTAACAGCATCTGGGATAACATCGGGGTACCTAGCTACACTAGTAATGTAACCTCTACACACCTCTCCAACAATCCTCCTAGCATCATCTAATGATAAACCTGTAGTTGTCGACTTGTTTAGAGCATTTTCAAGAGCTCCGCTCATACACATGTCAATCTTAGCCGTTAACCCTAACTTCACATACTCAAGAGCCCCCCTCCTTGGATCCTCAAGGAGCCTCTGGAACCATGTGAGGGTTACATTACGCTCCTCCAAACCACTAGCTTTATAAACGTAGCGTGCTATAGCGTTAGGGTCGCTATAATTGTGTAGGTCGAAGGCCTCCACGACCCCAGCTAGTTTTGGGTCGTAGGCTCTAGCAAGATCCACTATAGCTCTCCTAGCAGCCTCCTCAGGTTTCATCTCGGCAACGTAGATCTTAAACAGTCTATGGAACCACTCCAAAGCCTCCCGTTGCTCCTGGGGGACGAGGGGTTTAAGCTTCTCATAAGCATACTCCGCTGGATCCCCCAAGCCTCTCTCAACAGCCTCCCTATATGCGTTTACGTAGAGTGAAGCTAGACCATAAGTCCTATTTAATGTAACCTCAACCCTAACATAGGCCTCCCTGGCCTTCAAACCAGCCTCCTCAAGTGATCTATAGAAATCCAATGCTGTGATAAGAGCCTTCGAAAGGTTACCCTCAACATAGCCTAGCACTAGCTTGTAGACACTATAGGGGCCTACGAGCTCGTAACCCCTGAGGCCCATGCCATCTAAAACCTCCCTCAAACCCTCCTCAACACTCCTAGAAACACCGAGATCCCATGGCGAGTATATGACCAGAAGGGTATCACCAATAGAGTAGCCGGAACGCTCTAGCAGGAGAAGCCCCTCATAACTCTCAGAACCCCGTGGGAGGAATGCCTCCTCACTGTAGGTAAGCCTCTCACCAAGCCTGACAGCCTGTGTGGAGAGGAGTACTAGTGCTAAAACCCACAAGCCTAATGATATATACGCTATCCTAGACCTCACCCTCCACCCCCCTTAATAGCCTTAACACACACGAAACCCTTACCCTTAACCTCGTCGGATGGCTCCTCTAAACGAGGCTCTTCGAAAGGAGAGTAGCTTAGAGTACCCATAGACTGTGTTATCTTGAACCCCGATGCCTCAATTAGCTCCTCATGCTCTCTCAATGTTAGGAACCTAGCTTTAGAGTAGAAGGGGTGACCCTCGGAGCCCAGTTTAGTATAATGATCACCCCAAGGGGTGTCTCGTGGAACTATACATGACACCAGGTTACCTCCCACCCTTAAAACCCTAAATGACTCTTGGAGAACTCGGGCTGGGTCGTCTACGAAGCATAGTGTCACCACTATGAGTACTGTTCCGATAACCCCACTTCTGAATGGCATGCTCTCTCCCACCCCTCTAACAAGTAGCTCCACCCCCCTCATCCTAGCCACCATTAGCATTTTCATTGAGGGATCTAAGCCAGCTTCAGCTCCAACCCTCCCTGCAAAGTACCCAGTTCCCACTCCAACCTCTAGTATGGGCCGTGGAGCTCTGCTAACCATCAGCTTTACAAGTTTAACTTCATTCTCTGCTGTCACCAGGTTCCTCTCAAACCACCTATCATACTTCTCGTAAAGCTCATCGAATAGGGGAGCTGTCGACGTATATGGTCACCTTTACTCGTGTATTAGGAATGCCTTATAGCTTCCATCCTCCTCGATCCCATCTATTCTTATGAACCCGAATCTTATCAGTTGTAGTTTTGAATCCACCTTGTAGGCTTTTAACGTGTTTTCAGCGTATCCTTCGATCTTCTTCATTTCAAGTCCCTCTGGTTTATAGATTGTTAGTTTTACTGCATCCCTCTTGGGCACCCACTGTACTATCTGTAGCTTCTTCTCCTTAGCGTATCTTAGATCCCTTGATGTCATTACCGCTTTACCTCCCTCGAATTTAACGTTAACAGCTCCCATAAGCCTTACTTCTTTTAACTCTACATCCTCTCTGTTTACTAGGATTACATCTCCGTTGCAAAGCCTTATGGTCCTCCTCTCCGGCCTCTCTGGGTGGTATGGGATTTCAGCGTCTACGCAGCCTCCCTCGTATACGAGCTCCTCCGGGTTGCTTACGTACATTATCCTATCGGCTATGGGGTCTAGTAGCCTCCTATTTATTGATGCTAGGTTAGCCCAGCTTATTGTTGCATCCGTCTCCTTAGCTCCAACGCTTAGTATTAGCTCTCTTATAGCCTCAGGTAGTATACCCCTCCTCCTTAGAGCTGCTATGGTCCCAAACCTGGGGTCGTCGTAGCCTAGGAACTTCTCCGGTTCTCTTGCTAGGAGCTCTCTAATCTTACTCTTACTAAGTATGAACCCCTCTAGCTTAAGCCTACCTATGTGCACGAAGACAGGAGGCTCCCAGGACATGCATTTGTAGACGTACAACTGTTTGGTAGTGTTAACCTCGTGCTCCCTCCCCCTAATTACATGGGTTACCCCCATGAGGTGATCGTCGACACTTACAGCGTAGTTGTAGGTGGGCCACACTATATACTTGCTACCGACAATAGGGTGAGGGTGCCTGGTGGTATCAATCACCCTCAAGGCAACCCAGTCCCTAACACTCGGGTTAGGATGCCTTGGATCTGTTTTAACCCTAACAACAGCCTCCCCCTCACTGTAAGCACCTTCAAGCATCCTATCGAACTGCTCTAGATGCCAGCTCGGATCCCTATCCCTATCGGGGCAGTAGGAGCCTTTTGATAGAAGCTTCTTACTCTCATCCCCACAGAGGTCTACGTAGGCACACCCCCTCCTCAGCATCTCCTTAGCTATATCATAGTAGATGTTAAGCCTCAAGCTCTGAATGTACTCCTCATGCCATACAACGCCAAGCCACCTTAGATCCCCTCTTATGGCATCGTAGACCTCCTTCAACGGGGTCTTAGTCCTTGGATCTGTATCCTCGAATCTAAGCACCATCTTACCTCTATACATTCTAGCATACTCACTACAAAGAATAGCGGGCCTGGCGTTGCCAAGGTGTATGTAGAAATCAGGGTTAGGAGCAAACCTGACAACAACCTTACCCTCAATAGTACCAGGTAGCGGTTGGAGAACCTCCCTCCCCTCAACCTTAACCCTCTCCTCTAGGAGCTCCGGGAACTCCGCCTTAAGCCTAGCCCTCTGCTCCTCCAAGCTCATCCTATTAACCTCGTCAACAACCCTCCTAACAACCTCAACTATAACCCTGGCTTGGGCTCTAAGCTCCGGGCGGTCGCCCAAGATCATAGACATAACACTATCAACTCTAGCCCTACCCCCGTGCTTAACAGCATCCCTAAGGGCGTAGCCTAAGACGGCCCTCTCAATGCCGCTCAAAGACCTGCACCCCACCTAGCTATCTCCACATAAAAGTTTATACTGTAGTGTTAGCCTTAACTTCAATCGCATCGAGAACCCTATAATCTCTAGTTACCACGAAAACGTATAGTGGAGGTACTAATGGCTCCCAAGCTATATAAGCTATAACACCGTTGGTTCTAGCCCTCCTAGTCCTAGTCTCACCCTTCCTCGTTAACACGTAGGCTATCACGGTACCCTCCTCTACAACCGCACCTTCCCTTGAGGTGATGTAAACCTCAACCCCTCTAACTTCAATGAGCTCAACTCTAGCCCCTCTACTCACGTAAACCCCCTTATACTCCATCCACGGCACAATGGTTAGGAAGCTTCTGGAGGCCGTGGATTCAATGGGGTCTACTATGAGCTTCCAGCCCTCCTCATATATAACCTTGCATAACGCCCCTTTAGAATCCCTCCAGTAGACACCTCTACTCAGGTCTACTGATATGCAATCCCCTGCTCCTCCTTCCACGTAGAGCTCGGGGAATAGATAGTCTTCAGGTTTATACTCTAGCAAAACAACACCTCTACCTATCCCTTGTTATAGCGTACTCTGTGATAACCAGTAGAGCTTCTCTTGCATCCTCGTTAACCACATTCCTCAGGCTTAGGAGGATCTCCTTAGCTCTATCTGCATAAACCCTTGAAAGTCTTAGGGCTTCATCAACAGCGCCACTCTCCTTCACCAGCATAGCTCCTCGCTCTAGATCCTCCAAGCTCTTAGGGGTATTGGGGTCTAGGAGTTTTACGAGAAACTCCCTCTCCTCACCCTTTAGTTTTGAAAGGGCGTAGATAGCTAGGAGTGTCTTCTTACCCCTCCTCAGGTCGCTATAGATAGGCTTACCCGTCTTCTCAGGATCCCCGAACATGCCTAGATAGTCGTCTCTCACCTGGAACGCCACGCCTAGGAGGCTACCGTACTGGCCTAGGAGCTCCACCACCTCGGACTCGGCTCTCGCAGCCACCGCTCCCAGCTTGGCCGAGGCCTCCATCATAGCCCCGGTCTTATGATATACCATGTCTAGGTAATCTGCAACAGTAACATCTAGGGTTTTCTCGAATAGGAGATCGTATGCTTGGCCTCTAGAAACCTTTATACCAGCAGTAGTTAAAACCTTCATAGCCTCATGGGCTTCGCCCTTCGAAAGCCCGTGGTCAACACTTGATACAATGAACTTGTAGGCGTAGGCGTGTAGTAGATCTCCAGCTAGTATAGCCCAGCTCTCACCCCACAACTTGTGGACTGTGGGAACTCCTCTTCTATAGTCGTCTCTATCCATTATATCATCATGTATTAACGTGAAGGTATGTGAAACCTCTATTGCCGCGGCTAGGGGGAGGGCTCTACTCTCAGCCTCAATCCCCCCTAGCATTCTAGCTACCAGCATGGCTATTGCTGGTCTAAGCCTCTTACCACCGGCTTTAACGAGGTGTAATGCGGCTTGGTATAGTGATTCCGGTGTTCCGCTTAGATGTTCTAATATAAAGTGGTCTACCAGCCTAGCGTATTTCACCAACACCAGCTCAATATCCACTTTCACGCTTCACCCTCCATAGTAAGGCTTTAAGCCTGTACTCCCTTATATACTCATCTACATTAACACCTCTAAGCTCCAGCTCCTCCCTAAGCCTACCATGGACTACCACCGGGGCTTTCCATAGATCCTTAACGCTACGCCCTCCCACTAGAAATACTGCTACCTTAACCTGGTATATTATCGATGATATGAGCTTCCTTAAACTCTCGTAACCACCGTTAACTAGAGCTCTAAGGGCTGGTAAAGCCATCCCAGCAACATCTGCTCCGAGCGCTATAACCTTAACTACATCAAGCCCGTTCCTCACACCACCACTACCCACTATAAAAGCTCTGGGCGCTACAACTCTAGCCTCCACAACCGCTACAGCCGTCGGGTTACCCCAGTAGTCATCCAAACCCCCAGCTGGCTTCAACGGAGATCCATGCCTAGCCCTCGATCTAATAACCTCAGCTTTAACCCAGTTGGTACCCCCAAGCCCTGCTACATCAAAGCACTCTACACCAGCTTGGTAGAGCTCGGCAACAACCTCCCTTGAGAGACCTGTGCCAACCTCCTTAACTATAACCGGCTTACCCACCCTTGAAGCTACATCTACAATCTTCTCTAGAACACCCCTGTAGAGAGGCTCGCCCTCATCCTGGAAGGCCTCCTGACCCGGGTTAAGGTGTATAGCTATAGCATCAGCATCTATCATCTCAATAGCTCTAAGAACCTCCCTCACACCATAACCCCTAGCTAGCTGAGGAGCACCAATATTGGCAATGAGAACGGCATTAGGGGCAACCCTCCTAGCAATAGAGTAGGTCTCAGACAACGATGGATCCTCCAAGGCAGCCCTCTGACTACCAACACCCATAGCAATACCGAACTCCTCCGCAACCATAGCAAGCTTCTCATTAATCCAAGACACATCAGGATGGCCACCAGTCATACCAGTAATCATGAGAGGAGCTCTAAGCCTCCTACCACCACAAAAACTAACACTTAAATCAACATCACTCAAATCCAGGCCAGGCATAGGGTTATGAACAAGCCTAACAAACTCAAACAACGTTGACTCACTAGACTCTACCTTACTAGACGCAACAAGCCTGACATGCTCAACCTTCCTAGAAGACGTACTCAAAAACAACACCAAAACCTAGACCACACATAAAACCTAAAAAAGATCACCTAAAACTACAATCTCTGAATCAATAGGTTAAATACGTTACCTTCAGCGATCCGCTGATTATAACCTCCTCTTCGCTCTTGAAATTCTCACACGGCTATCAAAGGTAACCTTAAATTTCTTCATCCCCATCTTAAAAGGTGAGCTCTAATGCCTCCGGATGTAGGTGTGTTGTATTTCACATGTGGACTACTTTAGTTCCTACACGTTTTCTCTCTAAGGCTTCTAGTAGGTGTTCGGTGTTCGTTATTATGATGTTGTCGATGGTTTTTGATGCTTCCAAAGCTGTTTTAACCTTTCTCAATATCCCCCCTGTTACATCGTCCCATTTTGTTTGTCTTACTTTTAGCTGGTTTAGGTTTGATAGTATTGGTATAACTTCACCTTTTTCATCCAGTACTCCCGGCTCTCTTATGATGTATACTAGGCAGTCTGCTTTTAGAGCTACTGCTATCCATGCTGCTAGGTCATCTCCACTTATTATCCTTGTCTCCCCGTTTTCAGGGATTGCGTCTCCGTAGGTTACCGGTGTTAGTCCTTCCTCTAGATCTCTCTTTATAATACTCGTGTTGCACGTCTCCGGGAGGCTATTCATGCATAGTGTGTGTGGTGGGTGCAGGCTTGGATTTAAGCCTTTCTCCTCCAACACTCTAATTACTGTTAATGCTAGTTTTAGCATCACCTCCTGAACTCTACTGGAGTCCCTTGAATCCAGGCGCCCCTTCTCCCTAGATATCCTAGCTACCTCCACGTGCCCGAAGCTCCCACCACCATGGACTAGTACTAGTAGTCCTCCACCTCCACGGTATCCTGCTAGTTGTAATGCCGCCTTCTCTAGGCTTTCATAATCCACCCTCTCAGGAGCACTCTTATCAGTTATAACGCCTCCACCCAGCTTAACAACAGCCAGCCTGCATGCCATACTAGCTCACCAAGCATATTTCATCGAAAGCCCATGGGGTTCCGGGGCTCCAGAGGCACTCACCACCTTTAGGTTTTAGATTGTAGACGGTTAAGGTAACCCCGTCATGGATGGGCTTAAAAGCCCTTACAACATTGTCTAAGCCAGACCCCTCCTTGATCCTTAAAGACGCTTCGAGTACAGCCTCACCCATCAAATGCACCAACGCCCCGTAAACGTTAAAACCTAGAGTGTCTCTAGATATGGAGCTTCTAACACCATCAACATAGTCTCCAACGGCCACCCTAGCCCCTCCAACCCCCTCGAACTCGTAGACCTCCAACGGCCCCCTATAGGCCACAAGCTTACCAGTTAAAGCTGAGTACCTTAAAGCCTCCAGGGCAATCCTCCACGATACATCGGTTTCAACTAAATCAACTAAGCTAGCAGTCTCAACAACATCGAGCACCCGAGCTGTATCACCGTGGAATTTATGTAGAGTGTAGAGTGTGAGCGATGTGAGGGAGGCGTAGAGACCGCCAAGGGGCGCCCTTCCAACGCCCTCTAAGCCTATTAGGGTTAGCGTAGAGCACAACCTTAAACCCATACCCTCTACTAGCCTAGACCAGAAGCTTTCAAGAGCCCCTTTGAGAGCCTCTAAACCCCTAGTGTTAAGAGATGGGTTGGCGCACTCCATAAACTCCACCTCTACGATGGCAGAGGCTATAGGTGAGGCTAGGAACGGGTTCTCAGACCCAGGTATAGGGGATCCCAAGAGCACAGCAGGTACACTTACTTTGAACCTCAACAGCCCTAGCCCCTGGGGACTCTTATACTAGCATAGCCTACAACGAAATCCTTCTCTCCAGTTACATCGCCCGATGTAGTATGGGATAAGAGCACCGGCTTAACCCCTTTAACCTTAGCTATGTAAGCTACTGTTGCCATAGGGCCTGGGCCGCAAGCACTTACATTACGCTCCTCTACAACTCTAAACACTCCTTCAGGGTCTGGTTTTAAAACTTCCTCTATAACCATTAAATCCTTCTCTACCGATATATCGTGTGATTCGTAGTGGTTTAAATCACTCGTAGCTACCATTATAGCGTCTACACCATTATCCTCTAATATTTTTAAGAAGGCCTCAGCGAGCCCCCTCGATATGCTAGGTATTTGGGCCATCACCGTTATAGGTGTTATCTTGAAACCGGAGCCGTAGATGTACTGGAGGAACGGTATTTGAACTTCGAGAGAGTGTTCGTAGAAATGTGCTTTCTCATCGAAGGCAGCGAACCCGGTGTAACTGACTATAAGTCTTCCAACCTCAGAATCCACCTCTACATCGCCAAGAGGGGTTCTCCAGTAGCCTTCCTTATACACTGAAACAGCTAACCCTAACCCTGTATGGTTAGGCCCTACCAAGACCACGGTCTCAGGCTTCCTCTCCTTTGAAAGCCATAGGTATGCGTGAGCAGCTGTAGGCCCACTGTACATGTAGCCAGCGTGGGGTACTATGTAGGCGTAGGATAGCCTCTCGGAGCCTATGCCAGATGGTTTAACCCCAGGGCCTAGCTTGTGGGTGAAACACCACTCTATACTCCTTACAACATCATCCCTCCTAGCGGGGTAAAAGGAGCCAGCATGAGCTGGGAGCCTGATCACCCTAGACGCCCGGGTTAGAGGTTTTAGAGGAGAGTCTAAATAGGTTGCTACACCTGCTCTACAACTTTAACAGCCATGAAGGCTTCGGGCCCCACATCTAAATCCTCGTTAGGCGGTAGTATATTCCTATTTCTTAGAATCTCCCTAGTTAATATCCAGTAGAGTAGTGCTAAACTCTTCCTACCCCTATTATTAGCTGGTATAACCAAGTCTATCATATCAACCTTGTTATCGGTATCAGCAAACGCTACGATGGGGACCCCGACTCTTGAAGCTTCAACTACAGCCTGCCTATCAGCTCTAGGATCTGTTACTAGAACCACCTCAGGCTCTATGTAGAATTCAAGCCTTGGGTTTGTAAACGTGCCCGGGATAACCCTGCCTACCACCGGCTTACACCCCACATACTTGCACATCATCTGCGCAGGCTTCTGACCATAGACCCTGACGGAGACTACAACCATCTTCTCCGGGTTGAACGATGATAGGAACTTAGCCGCTATCCTAAGCCTTTCATCTATCTTTCCGACATCTAGCAAGTAGAAGCCCTCAGGCAGTATCTTGTATGTGAACCTCTTCATATACTTGGTGCAGATCTGCGTCCCTATGATAACCCCCATCTTCTTATAAAGATCTACTGGAACCAAGGTCTCCAACGCCTAAGCACCCTCCTCGTGCTCCAAGTAATACTTCCTTATAACCTTCTCCCTATACCTCTTATAAATAGAGTACTTAGCTATCTCCTCTACATAAGTTAGGGTTGTTAGCAGGGTTCTCCTACAACAGTACCTATAAACTCCCAGGCTTGATAAAACCTCCTCCGCACTCTCCCCACTCGACGTCCTCCCCTTAAACTCCTCCCATAAATGGCCTAGAGGAGCTCCGCAAGTGAAACACCTAATAGGGGGTAGCATGGAGCATCACCTATAGGATCTCTGCTTCCTCCTCCTAGCACTATACCTCATAGGCTTCTCGCTCTCAGTCCTCCTAGGATCGCCTGATAGCATATGCCTATCGTACTCCTCGAAGAGCTTTTCAAGGGTAGAGGATACACCGCTCAACTCGCCACAATCGCCCTCCCCATCGCATTTGAAGAACTCGACCAGCCCTCTAGCTATGGCTATCCTAGCCGCCTCAGCCTGGCTCATAAAACCTCCACCTTTAACTGTAACCCTTATATCAACCATATTACGTATCCTCTCGCCAACGACCATTAGGGGTTCTAGGGCCTTCAGCCTAGCCATCTCATTAGAGTATATCTCTATAGGTATACCGTTAATCCACACCCTCCCCTTCCCGTTTTTGATTAAAGCTATAGCTATAGCTGTCTTCCTCTTACCACTAGATACGACCACCCTATTAGCTAGCATGCTTAGGGATGTGCTTTCCTTCTCCAAACCACCACCCTCTCATAACAATGAAGTTAAGGCTTAAAAGTATTCCTGGAGATACCATGAGCACCACTATCCTCGGTAGTAGAGGGTATCTTCAAGGCCTAGGAGGTGTTACACCCTTCCATCCAAGCTCACGAGCTACAACAGCTAGGGTTACCCCCGGTCTGCTAAGCTTAGCCGCGCTAGCCTCCGGGAACTGGATGGCCTCCCTACTCTTTAAATCTTCGGGGACACCTACATATGCTTTAAGTCTTTTAAGAGCCTCTAAACCTCTATTATTCTTAGGTAGCATACCCCAGACGGTCTTCTTAAACAGCCTTACCGGGCTTCTAGGCCTCTTAGGCCTCCATTTATGTGAGTAGTGGGATTTAACGCCTAGCACGGTTCTCTTATACGATTGAATGACCATGTTTCTACGACCACTTAAAACTATCTTCTCAACATTGACAACGTAGACTCTGTATCCTTCCAACAGTAGCTTTGCGATCCTACTAGCAAGCCTTCCGAGTATCATGTTACTACCATCTACCACAATCTCCTTAGGAGAGCTCATCCTAGTACCACCTCACCCTATGATCCTTACATTAGAGGCCTTAGGATTAACCTTTAGAGCTTCTTTTAATGTCATGAATGTACACCCAGCTTCCCTAAGCCTCCTCAAAGCAGTTCTTGAGGCTCTGAGTGCTACTACTGTAACCTTTTTATCTATAAAACCAGATCCTAAAACTACCCCTGGCACTACAACCATCTCATTCTCCCTGGCGTACCTGTTGATCCTACTTAGGTTCACAACCCTCCTAGCTCTCCTAGGCCTTTCCAGCTCCTCAGCAACTCTAAACCACGCTCTAGCTCCATTCTCTCTAGCAACCCTCCTGAGCTCCTCTACGAGTTTCCTAATCACAATGTTAGTGGGCCCTGTTCTTCTCAACCCTCTTAACCCCCAGCCACGATATCATACCTTTAAGGGTTTTAACCTTATCCTCTAAGACCTTCGTAGCCTCATAGACTATCCTTTCAGGTCTAAGAGCCCCAGTACCCTCAACTATCAACTGTAATATGCTTGGATCATACCTTATGTTAATGGCGTTCTTACACGATGTCTCAGCACAATACCTGAGGCCACCGGTGTTTACTAGACCGTAGAGCTCTATAAAACCGGAACCTCCCTTCCTTAAAGCCTCTAGAACCTCCCCGTAAGCCTTAACACATTCAAGACACCCCTTTGTAGCCTTAGAAGCATCATACGACACTATAGGGGTGTACCTTAAGACTGAAATGCTCGCAGGGCTCCACTTAGCATGCTCCCTACCTCTACCTAGCCTAGCGTAGGCAACCACATGTAACCTCTGCCCTGGAGCGATATACGTTATGGGGGTCTCAGGGTAAACTGGGGATATGCTTGGATCGCTTATCTTAAACTCTGAAGCCTTCACGTAAAACCCTGTAGGAGCGGACTCCTCTAACCCTATATCTAGGAACATCTCGACGAAGCACTTAGGATTAGGTGGTTGTGAGTCAGCACAAGCCTCGGGCGACGCATATTTGCTTAGAGCCTCATCTGATTTAAGGACTAGGAGGCCGAGCCTGTGAGCTATCATCTCATCATAGACATCTGTGGAGTTTTCGTAGAAGTACGCGAAGTCAACAGCCATCGTTGGGACGTCTGAGAGGATAAGTCTCCTAATAGCATTAACATAAGCTACATTGAAACCCTTTATTATAAGCTCTATCCTGTTACCTCTAAGCTCCCTTACCTCTACAATCTTCTCAACCAACCCCTCTCAGACCCTCCTACCTCTCCTACCGCCAGGCCTCCTAGTAGTATCATGGGGTATTGGCGTTACATCCTCAATCCTACCTATTATGAACCCAGATCTTGCTAAAGCCCTTATTGCCGCTTGAGCACCAGGCCCGGGAGTCTTAGGCCCGTGGCCTCCCGGAGCTCTAACCTTAATATGTATTGCTACAATGCCCTTCTCGAAGGTAGCCTGTGCAACCCTACTAGCGGCTAGCATAGCGGCGTAGGGGGAGGGTTTCTCCCTATCTGCTTTAACTACCATACCTCCAGATGCTCTCGCTATAGTCTCAGCCCCTGTTAGATCCGTTATGTGCACATGGGTGTTATTGAAGCTACTGTATATATGAGCTACACCCCATTTCAACTCCTTAGCCTGGAAGGCCACAGCTAGAGCACCTCCACACCCCTAGCCTCTAAACGCTCCTTATAAGGACTTCCCGGAGCATATGTTACCAAGTGCTCCTCGTCGACTGACACTAGATACCCTGGCGATGTAGCCCTCCTAGCCCCAATAGCTATATGGCCGTGTGTTACAAGTTGCCTCGCCTCATGTATAGTCTTGGCAAGCCCCTTCCTATACACTATAGTTTGTAGCCTCCTCTCAAGTATGTGCTCAGCTGTTATCCCCAGTATTGAGTCTAGAGATGCGTTCTCCCCAACAATGCCGAGTTTCGCCAGCTTAGCTACAAGAACTTTAAACTCCTTCTCCCTCAAATCCTCAGGTAACCCGAGTATGGCTCTTGCTCTATGTCTAAACTTCCTCGCTAGAGTCTCGGCTATCCACAGTTCCCTCTTATTCTTTAACCCATACCTCCCCACTAAATCTATCTCCTTGAGTATCCTCTCTTTAATCCAAGGATGCCTTGGGCCGCTCCACTTCCTCCTAGGCTTCCTAGGATCTCCCATCTAGCCTCACTTCCCCCCAGCCTTAGCCTCCCTCTTCTTCCTAACTCCCACCGTCATCCCAAGTCTTCCCGTGGTCCTGGTACGCTGTCCTCTAACCTTATAGCCTAGCTTATGCCTTAAACCTTTATACGATCCCATTTTAATCTCCCTCTCTATATCCCTCTTAGCATACAGTATCAGATCCGAGCCTATGAGGTGCATGTCCTTCCCGGTCTCCACATCATTCCTCCTATTATACATCCAACTTGGCAACCCGAGTTTTGTTAAATCGAGTAGAACCTCCTCTATCTTCGCAACCTGCTCGTCTGTAAGATAGCCTACGAGCATCTCAGGATTCAAACCTAGGTATCTCGTTATAGCTAAGGCAGTTGAGTATCCCACGCCTTTAATGGAAGCTAAACCCCAGAGTAGCTTCGCCCTCCCATCTATATCTGTGTTAGCCACCCTAACAATGTATCTAAACTGAGGTATGCCACCCAGCTCCAAGATAGAGCGCCTCTAAAACGGAGTTTCCCTGGAAACCTTAAATCTATTTAGGATAGTGTAGGATAACAAGTCCACTAGAGTTTAAACACCGGCTTTGGTTCTAAGCTCTTTCACCCTCTCAACTATCTCTCTAACCAGCGGTTCGGCCTCTCCAGGTTCTAGGATGGCCGCGCTAGAAGCTATGACCTCGATCCCTGCAGCCTCACCTAGCCTCTTCTTACTCGGGACGTAGACGTAGGGTATCTTCTTCTCATCACATAGGTATGGTAGGTGTGCTACGAGCTCCGGTGGATCCACATCAACAGCTATTACGACTAGCTTAGCCAAGCCCCTCTCCACCGCCTTTGTAGTCTCATTAACCCCCTTCCTCACCTTACCAGTCTTCCCCGCCTTAGCTACAGCTTCGTAAACTTTCTCTGCCAGCTCATCCGGTACCTGGAATCTAACGTGTATAGGCCTAGACACGCCTCATCCTCCTCCCCACATGGGTCGTCGTATATAATGTGTTGCCTCAAGCCTTATAAGCTTACAGGTATTGTAGAGTTATAGGGGCTGGGATTCATGGGCTGCCTTGATAGGATAGGTCCTGGTGGGGGCGCGCCTGAGATTGTCAATGTTGTGGTAGAGATACCTATGAATAGCTCTGTTAAATACGAGTTAGACGAGGAGACGTGCACTCCTAAGGTTGATAGGTTCCTCTACACAAGCATGGTTTACCCTTTTAACTACGGCCTCATACCCGGGACCCTGGAGGAGGACGGAGATCCCGTTGATGTGCTCGTCATAAGCAGGGAGCCTGTCATGCCTGGTGCTGTGATAGAGGTTAAACCTATAGGGCTCCTCGTGATGGAGGATGAGGAGGGCCCGGATAGCAAGGTCATAGCCGTTCCAAAGCCTAAGCTAGACCCCTACTATGCTGGTTGGAGTGATATAGGCGATATTCCTGGGGCTTTGAAGGAGAGGATAAAGCATTTCTTTGAACACTATAAAGAGCTGGAGCCCGGTAAGTGGGTTAAGGTGACAGGCTGGAGGGGGGCTGAAGAGGCTAGAAAGAAGATAGTGGAGGCTATAGAGAGAGCTAGGACGGCTAGGGGTTAGGGTTGCCCGGGTTAGCTAAAGCTGCTGTTAGTAAAAGTGGAGCTATACTACTAGGTGAGAACTTCACAGTAGACGGCCATCACCCCAGGCCTGTTAGAGTTGTAACCCACATACACTCAGATCACATCACGGGTCTTGAGAGGAGTGTTAGGGAATGCATGCTAGTGGTTGGAACAGGGTATACGATGGAGCTCCTGGATATAATGGGATATAGGATCCCGGATTACAAGAGGCTACCACTAGACTACGGTAAACCCGTTGAAATCCTAGGTGAGAGGGTGACCCTCGTACAGTCAAGGCATATAGTTGGTAGCGCTCAGGTTGAAGTTGAAGGTAGAGGCTATAGGGTTGGCTACACCGGAGACTTCAAAATGCCCGGAACACCTCCTATGACGGGCTTAGATGTGCTAGTCATAGATGCTACGTATGGAAGCCCCCATCTCCAGAGGAGGTGGACAGACTGGGAGGTTATGGCGATGCTCCTAGCATTAGTTGAAGAGAGTTTAAAGGTGGGGCCTGTAACAATATATGGTTACAATGGGAAGATACAAGAGATAATGGCGGAGCTCAGGATAAGAGGGGTTAGGGAGGCTTTCATAGCAGATCCTAGGACAGTAAGGATGGCTAGGGTGGCGGAGAGATACTATGGTATAAGCCTAGAACCACTCATAGCGGGCTACGAAGCTGGAGAGCCCGCAGTGGTATTTAGACACACGAGCGAGTTTGAAAACCGAAGAGAGCAGGGCACGAGGATACTGCTAACAGGGTGGGAGCTAAAAGCGCCAGTTGTGAAAGTGGATGAGAAAACATATAGAGTGAGCTTTAGCGATCACGCAACATTTAAAGAGGTTATAGAGTACGTCGAGGAGGCTAAACCAAAAGCGGTAATCGTAGACTCTGTGAGAGGATCTCATGCAGGCATAACCGCAAAGTACATAGAAAGGATACTTGGAATACCATCAGAGAGCACTGTTATAACAAGGTGACCTCTCCTCCTCTGGCTCTAGAAGTACTCCTCTCTCAACCTCTCTGAGATCACCCTTCTAGCCCATAGTATTATCGTGGATGCTATAAGAGCTCCAAGTACGGCTATCATATACGGTAATAAGCGCTGTAAACGTACCATCATACCGGGTTCTACCTTAACATCTACAGTTTCATCTCCTAAAACGTTAACCGATGCCACAGTATCTTCAAACCACCTCTTGGAAACTTTAACCTCGTACGCTCCAGGAGGTAGGGCTACTGAGAGGATGCCATCTTGATCCGTCTCACCCTCTAGCGATAGTAGGCCATCGTACCGTGTTATGGTAATCTTAGCTCCGGGTAGATGTGATCCCCAGGGGTCTCTGGTTTGTATTGTTAATGTGAATGTCTTTGGCTGTAACTCTATAGTTACCTCTCCAGGCTTCTCTACTATAAACCTGTACTCTCTGGGTACCTGGTAGAGGTCTCTCCCTGCTGGGATAAGGGTCGCCTTATACGTGCCTACTGGTAACTGTAACTTAGCTTGCCCCACTACTCTAACCTCGCGTGTGTAAGCTAGCTTAGAAGACCCGGCTTCGAGTCTTTCAAGTTTAACGAGGAAAGGTTCGGCTACAACAGTCTTGAACTGTCTATCTACAACCTTCAGGGTTATAGTGAGTGTGAGAGGTCTAAGCTCCACTACCCTAGGGTCTGGGCCTTTAACTGTTACCTTAACGTGGGTCTCAAGCCTATCGTACAGGCCCTCCAAAGGCTCTACTAAAACTCTATAAGCTCCTAGAGGCACGTTCTCAAATCTAGCCACACCGTTAATAGCGGTTGTAGAACTCGTATAACCACGGCCTTCAAGGGTAACTTTTAATCTCGACATGACAGGGTTCCCATCTACATCCACGAACCTTATGTCAACACTAGCTCTAGGAGGCCTCTTCGCAATTACATCAGCTATGGTAACCCCTCCTTCGAGGAGCTCAGCATAAGCTTTACCACCAGGCTCCTGGACTAAGACTATCGTTCTCTCATTAAAACCAGGTGTTACCGTTAAGTTAACTGAGGCTACACCCCAGCTAGATTCAAACGTGATACTATAGGAGCCGCCAGGTAAGTATAATGTAGCTTTACCCCCAGGCTGCCTGTCCACGGCAACAGTAACCCCTCTGCTGTCACTCGCTACAACTCTAAGATCCTGGGGTGGAGGTGGGATGAACCATGATCCGTCGTCTCTAAAGCTAACAGGCACTATGTTTACAACTAGCGGGATCAACTCCCTTAGAACGCCTTTGAAAAGGTAGAGCTCCCGAGAGCCTTGAGAGTACGCTACTAGGGTTCCAGGTGACCCCGTTGTGAATACTAGGTTTGAAAGCCCCGTATCGATGCCTTCGAAGCCTGGAGGGCCCCTCCATAGGGGTGTTAGGCCTGATATGATATCATCGAGTTTAACCACCTGCAACCTACCCCTAGCTGTTGACACTACCGCTACTCTATCATCCAACTCGCCGACATACGTTACAGGACCTCCTCCTACTTCTAGAGATGAGTCTATGATATACCTGTTCGCCAACCCGCCATCGAAGGCCCTTAGAGGCTTTGCTTTAAGCCATTCGAGTTTAAAGACCGCGCCAGACTCTAGGCCAATGTATATTTTTGAAGCATCAGGAGATATGCTCACAGCTGTGATCTTGCTACCGAAGTATACTGTTTGAGGTTGCATGTAGCCTACATCTGCTAAGGTTAAACCCCTACCCACATAGTATACCAGAAGCCATCCACCTACCGGTACTAAGAGTATCGATTCAATCCCCAAATCCTCCCAGCCCATAGGAGTTCCCGGGCCTGGCATAGCTAGGATGACCTCCCCATGGTCTATGAGGTTCGAGATCCCCGCTTCAAGCAACTCCCTGGGGATTGGTAGTAGTACTATGTTACCATCCTCGCCATAGCTAAAGCTCTCAGGCAACCTTGTAAGGTCTAGGAGTACCAGTACTTGCATAGCTTTAGCAACGTAGAGCTCGTGGAGTTTAAAAGATCTTAGACACTCTTCAAGACCCCATCCCAGCTTTTCGAGTATCAAAGGTTCGCCTCTAACTGTATGACCAGGAGTTACCTTAAACCTACCTACACCAGCGTAGCACGATGAGGGGTATACGTAGCCTGTAGTTCTATCAGAGGTCTTAATCTCGTAGAATACCAGGACCTCATAGTCACCCGGTGGTAGCCCTCTCACGTTTATAGTGCTACCACTAGCCTGATAGATATTACCTTCTGTGGAGCCTGGAGAGATGGGTACTAGGTATCTTCCATGCTTTACAGCATAGTAGAGGCTCCTGGTTTCAACTACGTTCAAGGATTTGTTGAAGGTCCCCGTATAGGCTTGAAGCAGGAAACCTCCATCGCTGTATAGAACGTCTACTGTGAAGCCCCCTAGGAACGAGGACCTAGTGTCAGGGTGTGGCAACGTTATATCACTAAACACCGCCACTATGTTGCCTAGCAGTTTATAGGAGCCCCAGTCTGTTAGGAGTACTGCTGGGTGAGCGCTGAGAACTTTTAGGCCGTAGATGCCTGTAAGAGCTCCCTTGTGAGGCGTGGGCCCCAGCTCAAACCAGCCTCCTCCAAGGAAGCCTCTGATAACCCTCATCGTGTATAGGAAGCCAAGCTCGTCTAGAACCAGTAGCTTAAAACCTCCCCTCGTGTCTACTACAAAAGCATCTTTCACCGGGGCTCTTGACGCTGTATAGAAGGTCATCTTGTAGCCTGGGTTAGTTAGATCCACTACTGTGACCTCGCCTGAGCTCGACCCTATTGAGGTCCACTTAGAAGGCTTAGAATCCACGGTTAAGGCTGTAGCTCTACCAACTATTGAGTGTGCCCATCTAAAAGTTAAGCTATCTAGTGAAAGCTCCACAGCATACCCCGAGCCTGCGAGCACGAGGGAGCTCCCTGTAGTTACTGCCTTTGAGTAGTTCATCCACTCAGGTAGCTTTATGAGGTTTAAACCATAAACCCTAGTAGCTTCAATCTCTACTACGAGATCTTCCTCAAGTTTAGAACCTGTAGTGCCCTCTGTGGGTACGGGTAGTGTAAGGAGGAGTATCACAGCCATTACAGTTAGAATCCTAGGCTCCCTCATTTTAGGTGACGCCCTACGCTAATTGGGATTACTTTTGTCGTCTTAAAGTTCAATTAAAGTAGCATGTAAGCGTAGAGAATAGAGGTTTAGAGCCTTTAGCTTAGCATACTAGTCTAGGTGCTGTATAATAGTGTTCCTCAGGTTGTTCAAGAGAACTCCTAAGAGCTTAGGTGAAGTTAGAGGTGGGGATGAGACGGAGGCTTCAAAAGCCGATCTCACGGGTATTAACATGGGAGATTATAATGAGGTGGAGAGGTACCCTCTAGTATATCCATGGGCTTACGCTGTCATACTCGAGAATAGGGCGTCTAAAGCTAAGGTATACTATGTAAGTGAGGTTCCACTTAATAGTGTTGAGAGGGGCGTCTATGAGAGGCTACTTAGAATCCTAGAATGGGAGCTTAAACCCTACGGGGGCAGTGTTTTAGATTACGTGAAGGAGAAGGAGTTCTTCGTAGAACAGGCTAGGAGAATTGTAAGGATTTATAGTGCAAAGCTCAGCGACACCCTCGGACCCAACATCTCATGGCAGAAGGTTCTCTACTACGTTTTAAGAGATACTGTGGGCTACGGCCCCCTAGAGCCTCTCATGAGGGATCAGTTTATAGAGGATATTAGCTGTGATGGAGTTAGAAGACCTATTTACGTTTGGCATCAGAGGTATGAGAGCATGCCAACCAACATTGTATTCGAGGATGAGGGGGAGCTGGACTCGTTGATCCTAAGGCTTGCTCATAAAGCTGGTAAGCATATAAGCTCTGCTTTCCCAGTGCTAGACGCTATACTACCTGAGGGTCACAGGCTAGCGGCAACGTTTAGGAGGGAGGTTAGCGTTGGAGGCTCTACGTTCACTATAAGGAAGTTTAGGGAGAGACCTCTCAGCATAACCGACCTTATAGCCCATGGAACTCTTAGCAGCACGGTTGCAGCATACCTCTGGATGGCTATGGAGTATAAGATGCCCGGTATAGTCATAGGGGTTACAGGTTCCGGGAAGACTACGATGTTGAACGCTCTAGCAACACTACTCAGACCCAACATGAAGGTTGTTACGATAGAGGATACACCTGAGCTTAGGCTAACACTTGAGAACTGGGTTCAGCTAGTCTCAAGGCCTAGCTATGCTGTAACAGGCTCTAAGATTGGCGAGGTCACTCTCTACGATCTAGTTAAGGTGAGTTTAAGATATAGACCTGATGTTATAATAGTGGGTGAGATTAGAGGGGAGGAGGCTTACGTCCTATTCCAAGCTATAGCCACAGGACATGGAGGTTTAACAACAGCACATGCAGAGAGCGTGGGTGCTCTAGTTAAAAGACTTACAAGCCCCCCGATGAACGTGCCTCAAAGCTACATACCGCTCATGAAATGGGCTCTCTTAGTCAAAAGAGTTACCAGGATTGTTGAGGGGAGACCTGTTACAGTTAGGAGAGCTACAACCATATGGGAGATTAAGGGTTATGAGAACTACGCACTCCTAGCTACATGGGATCCTGTTGGTGATAAGCATAAAGTCAACTTGAATGACAGCATGATACTATGGGAGGTCTCGCAATCCACAGGGCTAGCTTATAAGGAGGTTGTAGATGAGGTTAAGAGAAGATCCAGGGTGCTAGAAGCTCTTGTAGACCGGGGTGTAAGGGATTACAGGGGGGTTGCCGAGTACATCTACAGGTACTATGTAGATCCAAGGGGTGTCCTTGAAGAGCTAGGAGTTGGGGGTGCTAAAGATGGGTAGCCCCAAGGCCAGCCTTATGGACGGCTACGACTACATTGCTTTGAGGCTGTTCGGCTCCATAGCCCCTGTTTTTGCTAGGACCTTCGAGCTAGACCGTAGCATAAAGAGGGCTGGTCTATTAATACACCCTTACCTCTACGCTGCAAGGGTCATTCTAGCTACCTTGATAGCCTTCCTACTATCACTCTACATAGCTGCTATAGTTATCTCTAGTGGTTCAACTTTTACAATCAAAGTCCTAGCTCTTCTTGGAACCCTTATAGCTCCTATCTTAGCCTTAGCTATAGGACTATCATACCCCTCTCTCAAAGCAGATGATAGGAGGAGGAGGGTTGATAGCGAGCTCCCCTTCCTAGCATCATATCTATCCGCTATGGCGGTAGCCGGTATTGATATCATGAGGGCTCTTGAGAGGATAGCTTCTCTAAGGGTGTTTGATGGAGTTAGGAGGGAGGCTCAGCTGATATTAAGGGATGTGAGGCTTCTCGGACGCAACCCTCTTGATGCCATAGAGAGCAATGCTGTAGATCACCCTAGCAGCTACTACAGGGATTTCATGCTAGGCTACAGCGCATCTGTTAAGATTGGTGGTAACGTTATCGGATATCTTGAGGCTAAGACTAGCGATATCTTCAGGAGCAGAATCGAAGATCTTAGGATTATGAGTGAGAGGCTAGCTCTATACACGGAGCTCTACATAATACTAGCTGTTATAGTCTCAGTATCTTTCTACACGTTCTTCACAGTTAACGTCATGACGCCAGGTGCTAGCTCCGCTAGCTTAACTCAAATGCTTTTATTCAGCTTCGTCTTCATGCCTCTCTCCGCACTACTCATACTATACCTAGCTGATAGAGCCCACCCTAAGACACCGGTTAAGCTAACCACACCCCAGGCAATGGTGCTATCCTATGGTGTTCCAGCAGCTTTAATCTCAGCCCCCATCGCGTTCCACGTGACGGGCGCCTATAGAGTTTTAGAGGGGAGCCCCATCAACTCAGACCTCGTGGTGGCATGCACGCTAACCCTCGCTACACCACTCCTAGCCATAAGCATCCTCGGGGCCTACGCTTGGCTCCAGGAGTCTAGGAGGGCTAGAGGTATGGGGGACTCCATAGCTAGCTTCCTAAGAGATCTCGTTGAGACTAGAAAGACAGGGCTTAGCCCCGAGAAGTCCATTATAGTTCTTTCAACGAGAGACTACGGCCCTCTAACGCCCATAGTTAGGAGGATATCCTCATCACTACTCCTAGGTCTTGACATAGAGAGGGCTGTGGCCTCAGCAACTAGAGGGTATAGGAACTGGGTTCTACTAGCAACACTTAGACTACTAACAGACACTATAACCCTAGGCGGTGGGAGTGTGGAAGCCTTAGATAGCCTAGCTAGGTACGCTAGGGGCATCGCTGATTTCGAAGAAGAGCTAGCTAAGAGGCTGAGAGTATACATACTAATGCCATACATAGGAGCCTTAATGGTATCAGGATCCAGCATGCTAATCCTAGCATACATGGCCCAAACAACAGCCATGACACAAGAGGGTAATATAGCAAGCCTTGTAGGACCAGTAGCGCTAGCAATAAGCCTAGGCACAACACTAAACTCATGGCTAATGGGGCTCGTAGCCGGGAAACTTAAAAACGGTACAATACTTTCAGGGTTCACACACTCAATAACACTAACTGTGATAACAATAGCAACAATAGCCGTAACACTAAGAAGCCTCCATAACATACTATAAAAACACCTAGACAACCTAAAAGGAAAACCAGATGGAGGCCTTAATAACGGGAGGCCACTCTTCTAACAAAGAAGGGAAACACAAAACACATATAAACGGCAAGCTAGAACTCCTCGCCCACCACAGTCCATGATACCACCAAATACCGTTAGCGGGAAACGCTCACTTATTACAACCAACAATAAAAGATTAGGAGGTTAAAGAAGAGTTACTGCATCCAGCACAGCAGACTAGGAGGAAGAAGCGTAGGCAACCAGCATGGTTTGATAGACGTTGCCAGCTTCTGTGATAACCTTAACTGTATACGAGGCACCTGGAGTTAGCCCACTACAAGGTCCTTCAGCGGTGCCTGTTACCATAGCACCTGTACTAATTGTTGTGAACTGGTGGCTTAGCTTACATACCCTTGCTCCTACCACTACTTCAACTCCTACTACTCTAGCGTCTCTACTCCCGTCGTTCTTGATAGTTAATTTTAGGGTAACTTGATCATTGTCAGTGTTAACTGTGAGTGTGCTGTTTGGTAGTATCTTTAAGGTCTCCGTTCCCCCCATTCCTCCCCATATGCCCATTATCCATGCGGCTATAGCTACTCCTATTGCTAGTGTTACTGCTATTAGTATTACTGTTGCTATTATTGGGCTTATCGCCTTCCTCACTCCAGCCCACCTGTCACGATATTATTCCTGGTTTCCATTGTATTATCTCTTGATTCATGGTAACCACGGTCATAATGGTTTCCCGGTATATTAACTATGATTCCACGTCCTCTTTATACTAGTGGAAGCTGGATATCAGCGTGGCTCCAGTATGAAGGTTACCTTGCGAACGTCGATATTCCTATGATCTCTATTGCTAGTGTTAAATCTAGGTCGTTGCGGCCCATCTCCTGCCCGGTGCCGGGTCCTCCTCTAAATGGATCTAGTACGGCTATAGCTAGGTACACCCTCTCCCCTATATCGTTGGGGATGAATAGTGAGACTGTAAGTGTGGTCATGGCTGTTGATGGGGGCCATGTGTTTTCAACTGATGCTAGCTCCCAGTATAGGAATGTCCTGCTATCCACGATGCTCCAGTCGCTTCTCACGAGTAAGACCCTTAGTATGGGGAGCTGGCCTTGGTCGACGCATGTGAAGCTACCCATCTCCGTATCGTGGAAGTAGACTCTAAGCACTACCATGGCGCCGGCGAAGAGCCTAGGGTCTATGCTTACATCTTTTATCATGAAAGCGAACCCCCACTCTGTGTCTGGCTCAACTCTACCGTCGACTTTCACTACGGAGTAGTCTAGGAATTTGCCATCCTCGTCGACACTGCAGATTACCTGAGGTGGGTTAGAGCTCCCGTAGTAGTAGTCCTCTGTAGTGAATATGAGCTCTCCAACACCATTACCATCAACATCTACTACGATAATGTAGGGGTCGTAGCTCGACATGCTCCTAGAAAAGTCCTGCCTGTAGACTGTGAAACTTGTAGCTAAACCCTTCAACCTAACCTCTGCTATGCTAGCTTCGATAGCGCCTTTTCTAGAGTAGGTTCCATAGTACCAGAATCCTAGTGCCCCACTATAGTTACCGTTATCAACGTAGATGTTGTACGAGCCATCGGAGGTCTTATACCTGAAGTAGAACCCCTGCTCTGGCTGGAATCCTAGCACCTTGACCCTGTATAGTGTGGAGCCTTCAACGTATGTTAGGAGTATGTTGAGCCTACTACTACTCCCAGGCTCAAAGCCTATGATGGCGTTTCTAAACCTTATAACCCTATCCAGGGGGCAGTTGTTACAGGTGCTTTGGATGGAGTAGCCGTAGGTTGCTCCACCTGTGGTGTAACCTCTAACCCCTGTAGTCGGGTTAACGTTGCTTAGAGCATTCGGGTCCTTTAATTCTACACCTGGAGAGTTTAAGATATCACCTATGAAGATAACCCTCTGCTCTACGGATACAGCCTTCAACACCACATCTTCTATGCTTGCTCCACGCCCTTGAACTGGATGTATTACACCTCTATCTGATAGTAGTGATACGGCTATTCTCCTGTGTTTAGCCATCATACCTGGATCTACCTCTACTAGCGCGGCCTCACCCGGGTTTAGGATTATCGGTGCCCTCGATACCCTCACTACCTGAGGGTACTTTGTTATACTCCTAATAGGCTTATCCTCCTCGGGTTGGTAGTCTGTGAGGTTTACTATGTATAGTAGCCTGTTAGCCGTCAAATCAACTACATAGAGTGTTTTAAGGGTTACTCTTACAGTCCCCGTATTGTTAACCCAGAACGCCGGGTACCTACTATCCAGTGGTGAGAGCCAGGATACCTGTATCTTCTCAGCTAGCCTCTCAAGATGGGCTAAGCTAGATCTCTCCTGCTCCTCCGCAACCCTACGATAGTCTAGGAGCACCTGTAGGAGGAATGGAACCAGTATTACGAGAACCACTGTTAAAACAATTAAACCTCCTATAAGCTCCGCCTGCCCCCTCCTCAAGACCTGAACCTCCATCACAGGTATTACCTGGATGCTCCGAATATCTCTTAATTCAAAGGCTGTCATGGGCTAGTTAATCACGACGTAATAGGTTCTCCACTCTTTAACGCTACCAGGGCGTGGACCGTGAGAGCCCAAGCATCTTTAATAGCCTTAGTAATCATGATAGCCGTAGTCTTAGCCCTCGGCTTAAGTTTCATATCCTTCTTCAACCACCACTACTCGGAGATGTCGAGGGAGAGAGCTAGAATAGCGTACCTAGCTGGGATTCCGGCAAGCATAACAATAATCCCCGTACACTCAAGTGGAGTAGTGGAGTCTACTGGAGATCGCGTATGGTGCCATTTAGTCGAGGTAGCTAACATCGGGTCCGCGGAGCTAACCATATGGGTGGCCTTTGGGGGAGGCTATGTGGATGAGAGAGGGTTCCCTAGGCTAAGCCAAGCCCATGACGTAGTGGAGGTTGTAATTGTTAAAATTAAGGAGGGGTTCCTAGAGGTACCACGATGCCCTGAGGGGTCAATAGAAGGTGTTGATGTAACCTACAACACGCTACAGGCTATGAGGGTGTACACTGTAGATAAATGGAGATTAGATGAGCTAGGCAACCCCCCAGGCTATACGTTCAAAGGTTTCACAAGGCTAACGTTGAAACCAGGAGAGTCTAAGACATTCTATGTGAAAGCGGCATCTACAGAGGATACCTGGACTCTAGCCGTGCTAATAGGTAACTTTAACAATAACCTATACATGGTAGGAGTGTATAGGTTGCCACACTAAAGGAGTAGCCGCTCTAATACATTCTAAAACCCGACGCGTCCTATAGACTATGTAGCGACACTTAACCACTCTAAAGTAACTACAATATAGATGTAGAGCTATGAGATATTTTAAACTCTCGGATATGCTGGTTATCCGTACTCCTGTTGAGTTACTTGAACTTTCGGGTTTCCTGAATAGTATATACAGGTATTTATATAGGAGTCCTATGCAAATTTGCTTGGTGAGGGGAGATGGCTGAGATCCCCGGCTACGATATGGGTAGGGTTCCGAGGTCTCCTATAAGCTGGGGGGATTTCGAGTTACTTAAGAAGACTGTTATGCTGGGAGACGAGGATATAAGGTATCTTAGGATGGCATGCGAGGTTCTAGGAGATCAGGTTGATGATATACTCGATCTCTGGTATAACTGGGTGGGCTCCAACCCCCATCTAATCTACTACTTCTCAGACCCTCAGGGGAGGCCTATAGGAGAGTACCTAGAGAGGGTTAGGAGGAGGTTCGGCCAGTGGATCCTCGACACAACCTGTAGGGAGTACGATCAGGTTTGGCTAGACTACCAGCATGAGATAGGTTTAAGACATAGCAGGGCTAAGAAGAACGTTACAGATGGGGTTAACTCCGTTCCCCACATACCTCTCAGATATCTCGTGGCCTTCATATACCCCATTACAGCCACTATCAAACCCTTCCTAGCTAGAAAAGGTCACAGCGACGAGGATGTTGAGAGGATGTATAATGCATGGTTCAAATCGATCGTGCTCCAGGTAGCCCTCTGGAGCTACCCATATGCTAAGGAAGGAGACTGGTGACCTCCTCCCACCCTTTAAAAAGGGCGAGGCTTCCAGATGTAAGCTGGATCACATCCTTTTTATATACTCCTCATTTATTCTAGGAGAGCGGTTAGAGTTGGAGGGTCTATGTTGGGGTCTCCAGAGGGTCTCGAAGGGAAGACGTTCGACCTAATCGACAGGATTTCAAAGGCCTACGAGTATGTGTTGAGAAGATGCTCTTCTAGGCATAGTATTACAGCTCTTCAGGCAGAGCTCCTCCTCCTAGCAGGATCTGGAGGCGTGGGGGGTGGAGGTGTTACAAGGTTGTCTAGGATCCTTCTCGTAACACAGCCGACTGTGAGCGATGCGATATCAGCTTTAGCAAGGAAGGGTCTTATAGTGGTTTCTCAAAGCGATCTCGATAAGAGGGTAACAAAGATTAAGCTAAGCGAGAAGGGGGGCAAGGTGCTTGAGGAGCTCAAAGAGTGTCTTGGAATATTCGAGGGAGCGATTAAAAGACTTGACAGAGAGTCGTTGGAGGACCTCTTTAAAGGCCTCGTGTTACTGGCGGTTAACCTCTATAGAATGGGGGTAGTGAGGGAGGCAAGGATGTGTCTTACATGCAGGTACCTTCGAGAGGATTTGGGGGCTTATTACTGCTCACTCCTAAAGATAAGGATGAATTTTCAGGAGCTCAAAGTCGACTGTCAAGATCATGAGCCGATCCCCTATCACTTTAACCTGTAATAGGTTGCCTGGTTCAGGATCTTTTCCTCCTCGTCTCAACTAGTCTTTCAATTTCCCCTAGGGCTGGTCTAAGCTTTTCTGCTGCCATTGCGATTAGTGGTTTTAATATAAGGGGGGTTTCGATAGTCTCGTCTATTATTGTCCTCCATGTTGAGTTGCAGTTCCAGCATTTCATGAGGGCTACTCTCATTTGTTTATCTGATACCACGGCTATTGATAGCTCGTCTTGGTTGCCACAGTAGGGGCACATTGGCTTACCTTCTGATACAAGCCATGTGTAGGAGCAGAAGTGGCATACCATTTTGTACCCTCCCTTCTCTTTGAACATAGTCTCGCTTAGAGCTCCGCATAGGGGGCAGAGGGCTGAGGTTTCAACTGTAACTCCTCTTTTAAGGGCTTCCTCTGCGTAAGCTCTAGCTACTGCTTGTAAGACTATTAATGCCACCCTAGCCCCTCTAACCTCTATATCCCCTGTTATAGCGGCCTTTAATGCCTTCTCAGCGTTTTCCACCTCATCGTTTAGAGCCTTAGAAACCTCCTCCATAGCCTTAGCTATGTACCCTCTAGATTCTAGGGCAACCACGAAACTTCTCAAACTCTCATATCCACCCGCTTCACCTCTAACATCCTCCATAATCCTCTCCTGCAACTCCTCTACAAGCCTAACCCACTCCACGTTAACCGGGAACCCTAGTAGGTGAGCGTACCTAGATAGACTTGATGAAAGCTCCTCAACTCTACCCATCCCGACGACCCCCCTAGTACGAGATACCCAAATCCTTATAACATTAGCACTTCATGCCTACGACTATTAAACGGCTAGGGTTCAGAAGCTGGTATAGGTTGAATTTATGAAGCTCCATGACATTCCCTTTAGCTACTGAGAGAGACAAGGTCTTGAGATCCACGAGTGTTCCAGGTCCCGGCTACCTAGAGGGGGCTGGCGGTGAGCCTAAAGAGTATAAAGTCAGGGAACCGGCATCTACTAGGAGACGTAAACTTCCTAGCTTATACATGGGGTTCCTCTATAAGGGCTTGCTGTTCGGCTTGCTTGGTGGAGAGCTCCTCTACTCTAGAGCTGGCGCAGATGGATAGGCAGGCTTGGCTCCTGGCTAGGTGTACTCCTAGTGTTATAAGGGAGTATAGGGTGTTGGAGTTGCAGTTGCAGGATAGGGTTTTCGAGTAGCTGTTAACCTTTAGAGACAGCATTACAATGCCTATCAAGGTGTAATAGAGGCCTATTGAGGTTAGAGCGTAGAGTATGTCCTTGAAGCTGGGGCCCCCGCCTCTAGTTATGTTAGAAGCCCAGCTTAGTAGGATCATGTAGTAGAGCTCCATGAGACCCCCCAGGATTGCCATGAACAAGGCTGTCATCAGGGTCATTTCAGCTAGGAGGCTCCGAGGCCCTAGAGTGGTGGCCGCAGATAACACGATACCACCAGTCATCAGGATGGGGGCTACGCTATAGGGCCCTCTAAGGGCTTTAGAGAGCTTCCAGTAAACCTCCTTTAACTCCTCTCCGCTCAATCCTACTTAACCTTCTTTGGCCTCAAGTTTCTACTCCTACATCTACGGCATTTGATTGCATCCATCGGGTTTAGAGCTCCGCATTTCCTGCAAACCTTCTTCAATAACACCCTTTTCTCGAATATAGCCATTAACTCCGGGTCCTTTACAGTCACAGGGAACCCCTTATTTCACGCTATGCGGCTATGGTTTTAAGCTTTTACTCCTAGATTTTCTCTAGAACACGTTTTATATCATGTTTCCTCATCTTAGCTCCCTCAACTCTAGGCTTCCTAGGCTCGATGGCTTCCACTTCAACCTGGGTTTTAAGGAGGAGCGATGCCAGTCTTGCCGCTCCAGGATCCCTTCTCTCAACCTTTACTATCAACGTTGAGCTTCCATCACTACTATAAACTCTGTTTATAGCTAGAACCCTCTGGCCGAGGATTGCTTCGAGGAGTTTCTCCAGTCCACCTCTATAGTATATTACTCTAACCCTTTCAACCCCTCTCATCTTAACCCTCCTAGCTAGCTCCCTTTCAAGCTCCTCAACAGGGGGGCCTTCGAGGGCTACGTAGAGGGTTGAACCAGCTATAGCTGAGGATTCATACCTATGGTTTAATTTAACATTCTTCGAGATTTCGTAGAGCGCCTTTATAACGTCAACTTCCCAGCTGGCTATAATATTAGAGTTTATCTTATAAGCACACACGCTACACAGGTTCCCGGATTCTACGCAAGCCTGGTGGAGGGGGGCTCTAACACTGCTCATTGAACGCACCCTTATCCCGGACTCCCAGCCTACTTAGGATGAAGATCTCTAAGGTGTATAAGCTTTTAGCCTGGCAAACTCGTCTGGGCATCAGGGTGTTCTATGTCTTGAGGGCCCCCGTCCATATTAGAGCTAGGGTTGGCGATGTGGCGGAGAGGGTTATAGTTGCTGGGGACCCTGGTAGGGTTGATTTGGTAGCGTCAATGCTATCTGATCCTAGGCTAGTTAGTACGAGTAGGGGTTTTAATGTATACACAGGCTTCTATGATGGTGTAAGGGTTAGTGTAGCCGTACACGGTGTCGGAGGGCCGTCAGCCTCCATTGTATTCGAGGAGCTCTACATGCTGGGGGCTAGGGTTATCATCAGGCTTGGAACCTGCGGCTCCCTGGTTGGGGATGTAGGTATAGGCGATCTCGTAATACCTACAGGTGCAGGCTACCACCCGGGCGGTCTATACTACCAGTATATAGGAGAGTATGCGTGCGCTCCAGCAGTGCCCAGTTATGAGCTCCTAAAGCTCCTGGTAGAAGAGGCTTCTAGTATGGGAGCTAGATACCATCTAGGCCCCGTGATATCAAGCGATGCTTTCTACGCTGAAGACCCTCAATTCGCCTCCAGGTGGAGTGGTAGAGGTGTTATAGCGGTGGAGATGGAGTGTGCAACTCTCTTCACCTTAGCCGGTATTAGGGGGTTTAAGGCTGGAGCCCTACTAGTGGTAAGCGATAGCCTGGTAACATGGAGACATGCAACAAGCGAGGAGCTCAAAGAAACGATGGTTAAAGCTGCATTAATAGCATTAAACGCCATCAAGAGGGTTACTTGGAGCTCTTAGAATGCCGTGTTAAAGGTATGACAGCTAGCGCTAGAAGGGTTACCACAGCTGCAAGGAGTAGGAGGGGTCTCGGGCCGGCTCCTGCTAGAACTCCGCCTATGGGGGCTCCTATTGCTACACCTACAATGTTTAAAACCTGCTGTAACCCTATCGAGGTCCCCCGGGCTCTCGGAGGAGCATTGCTTACAAGTATGGTGCTAACTAGCATTAAACCTGCTAGCCCTACACCGAACACAGCTAAGCCTATCATAACCCCTGCTGTGGCTGGGTTGGTAGCAGCTATGGCGAAGCCTATAAATCCGGATATTGAGGAGTAGATTAGCACCAATGGAACCCCAAACCTATCGGCTGCGAGCCCGCTAACTATGAAGAATGCCACGGCAATTAAACTTGATAGAGATACGCTGATCCCAGTCACCAGCCTAGCCTCCCTCTCCTCTAAGACCCCAGCTTTTACAAGGCTTGTAGCTAGGCCTCCCACGATTAAACCTATTGATATGTATAAAACGAGTATAACCCATAGGCCCGCTAGCACACTGGGCATCACCTCTCCAAGCCCGCTAGCAACACCTCTCAAACCCCTCCAAGCCCTCTCCTCAGGTCTCGGTGGTAACGTTAGAGCTAGGAACCCAGCTACAGCTAGAATCAAAGCTATTAGGGTGAAGGACACTCTATAGCCTAGAACAGCTGTAGCAACCCCAGCACTCCCAGAGCCTATAGCTATGGCTAACGCTACCGGGGCTAGCATTAAACCCAACCCCAGACCCGCCCTCTCACCGCTAACCTCCCTAGACCTAGCTATGAATGCAGGGAATACAAGGCTCCCCCCTAGGGCGTGGAGAGCTCTAACAAAAGCCAGCTGGGCTGGGGTTATAACGAGAGCATATAATAGCATTGAAGCTGAATCCCATAAGAGACCTAAGACTAGCATCCTTTTACGACCGAACTTATCAATCAAGACCCCGGCTACGACGCTAGCAGGTATGGCTACCATGCTATACAACCCCGCTATAAACCCTGCCTGGGCCTCTGATGCCCCAAGGCTGTAAGCGTAGAGAGCTATAACTGGGATGAGGAAGGATGTATCAAGTATACCAGCGAAACCCGCGAAAGCCATGATAACGCGTTCGAACCCCGTAGGCCTACTGGACATCCCCCATCACCTCTAAGGACCTCTGCGGAGCCCGGTGTAGGCGGCTAGTATTGCTAGGGTTAGTAGTAGTAGGAGAAGGGGTAAGTGTTGGATGGCGAGCCTCCCAATATCTCCTGTGGAGGTTACTATAGCATTAGAGACTCTACCTGCGTTAAACGAGGCTACCGCGAGTAGAGGCAGAGGCTCCTCTCTGTACACGAGTACGAGTAGGCATAGAGTGTAGAGGAGGACCCAGCCGATGTTTTCAAAGACTATGAATTGTGGAAGCGATCTGTAAGAAGCTACTGTAAACCCTATGTAAACAGCTATCGTTAGGACAACTAAAGCCTTTAGAATAACCCCTAAATCCACATGCTCCACCGAGGGGGGTTCTATGGAGTGGGCTTAAACAAGACTTGTATATAAAGTATATATCTGGTTCTAAGTCTAAAATGAGACCTTCTCAGGCTCAAAACCAGCCCTCCTTGAGGCGTGTAATGCTAACGCGAAGAGAGCATCACTAAGCCTATTCAAAGCCTTTAAGAGTACAGCGTCGAAATCCACAACCCCGTCTACCTTCAAAGCTACAAGCCTCCTCTCAGCCCTCCTAACAAAACTCCTCGCAACATGTAGAGCTGCAATACCAGGAGGCCCGCCCGGCACTATGAATGCTCGAAGAGGCTCCCCGTAGTATTTATCCACAATATCCTCTAACCTCCTCACATCATCTTCGCTAACCTTAGGATCCCTCGCTGTAACACTAAAACCTATCCTAAACAGGAGTAGCTGGAAGAACATTAGATCCCCATCGTACTCAGGCATATCCCTACCTAGAACGCTCCTAGCGAACCCCAACATAGAGTTAGCCTCATCCAAAGCCCCATAGAACTCTATAAGAGGATGGCTCTTAGGCACCCTAACCCCAACAAGCCCATACGTAAAACCATCATCTCCACTCCGAGTATAAAGCCTACCCAAGCAACACACCGTTTCTCAGTAGATGGTGGTTCCTTGCCTTTATACTCTCCGCCAACCGCCTCTCAATGGTTAAACAGGGCCTAGACCGCCCTAGGAGAGCTGTTAGCCCCAGTCACCCGAGGACACATCAACCCCCCTCCAGGTAACTAGAGCCTGAAACACTCGTAGACCTCAAGATCTTTCTGTCTCAGCAACTAAAAGAATGATATGGGGAGCTTCATAAATTCAACCTATATGATATGTCATACATTTCCTAGTTTTTCAGAGTTCAAAGAGATTTCATAAGAGCGTGAGGTGATACGTGTAGTCGTAAAACCAGAGCGATCCTAGGCGATAATAGAAGTATTAAAAGGAGCTTTGTTAAACAGATGTAGGTAGGAGTAACATGTTTAAGTGCAGTAGTAGGATAAAAGAGAGTTTGGAAGAATGGAGGTTGTTTTAACTGTTATGGTAGTAGAGGTGGTACTGGCTGTAATCCTCTACCATAGAGCTCTATTAATGCTCCTGAGTACGCAAGTATGTTTATCACTATAGCTGCTATTATCAGTAGGGATATTCTATCGAGTATAGTTGCCTTCCCGGGTGGGTGTGGGTTTAGCATGAGTGTTGCCGGCTGTGTTATAGGTATCCTTGTCCCGATTGTTAGGGAGCCGAAGAACTGTACTAGGAATATTAGGCCTCCCACAGCGAATACTAGGGCTCCCATGGCTCCAATCTGTAGTGGTAGAATCCACTCTGCTGGTACGAGCCCTCCGTAGGTTACATCGCTCGTCCTCCTAGGGGCTCCTTCGAGCCCCGCTACGTAGTATGCTATGCTGAATATCATCATGCCTGTAAACCAGAGTAGTGGGACTGCTGGTGTTAGGTTCTTAAGTATAAGCTCTCTTCCATAGAGCTCTCTGAGCAGTAGGAACGTGTACACCATGAATGTTAGAGCTACAGCTGTCCCCACGGTTGTGTGGAAGTGGCCTACAACCCATGCTGTGTTGTGGACTACGTTGTTGAGCTGGTAGCTAGCATTTATAATCCCTGTTATGCCCCCGTTACCGAATGTTATGAATGCTAGTATGAGCCCTAGGTATACGGGGTCGCGCCATGGTTGTTTGAAGAGCCAGCCTAGTAGCCCCTCACCACCTCTAGCCCTCCCACCCCTCTCCATTGTGGCTATTATGTTGAAAGCTGTTAGCATGCTAGGGGAGGCTACTACTAGCGTTAGAACTGTCTGTATGTACTTGAAGTACGGGTTTATACCTGGGTCTGTGAACTGGTGGTGTAAGCCTACAGGTGTAGAGGCTAGGATGAATAGTGCGAATGCAACCTTAGCCATAGCCTCGCTGAACAAGGGGACCCCAAGGGCTTTGGGGACGTAGTAGTACCATAGGGTTATGGCTGGTACGAGCCAGAAGTAGACTAGGGCGTGGCCGAACCACCAGAAGAACAATCTTGTCTCAAGGACATCAGCGCTCCAGCCTAGTATGCTAGCTGGTATGTGGTTCTTAAGGACTATGAAGACTAGAGGTATAGTGCACATAATCCAGACTATGAAGGTTGTTAGGATACCGAAGAAGGGTACTGGTATACCCAAGCCTGGGTTAGTCCTCCTCCACTCAAGGAATGCTAGGAACACGCCTGCAGCGAAAACCCAGCTACCTAGTATCAATAGTGCAGCTCCAAGGTAGAAGAACGGGTGTCCTATTAATGGTAGGTAGAATGTGTAGAGCACGTTAGCCCAGCCTAGCACTATTGCTATAGCTGCTAACACAGTACCTACAACCATCATAGCTAGGCTCACGTTTAGCAACACGGGTTTGATGTTTACGCCTAGAACCCTAGGCGTTAGGTATGCTGATAGGCCAACGATATAGAATGTGGTTAGAACCACTGCTAGCAACACTCCGTGTGCTGTAAGCCCTCTATAGTAGAGCTCATCAGCACTAGAGCTGAGGCCAATCCTAGCTAGGAGCTCGTAAAGGTTAGGCCAGTAGGGCGTTCTAGAAACCACCTGGAGTACCCCGAAGACCCCGCCTAGCAGTAGCGCTATGAAGGCTACAACAATGGTTACCCTAGCATACCAATCCTCTCTAACAGTGTAAACCCCACCAGCCCCGCTCACATTCAACCACCTCCACTTAGCGTAGCACCACTCCTCTCTATAACCACCTTACCCCACATAAGCTGGTGTCCAATACCACAGTACTCATGGCATATCATGAGCGTCTCACCACTTACACCCTTAGGAGGCTCCCAGACGAACTCAGCAACATAGCCTGGGAACACCATTACATTAACACTTGTCCCGGCAATGTGAAGCCCGTGGACGACATCGGTAGAGTAAACCCTAAACGTAACCCTAACAGGATCCCTTAAGACAATCTCCCTAGGTATCCAGGCGAACTGCCTAGCCTCTATTGTAACCTCGTAGATCCCAGGGCCTACCTCCCTCACACCAGGCTCAAGCTTAACACCCTTAGCCTTCAACTCCTCCATGGTGTAGACTGTGCATGAGGGGTTAAGGCCTCTAGCGAACCCGTAGTAGGCCATGGAGGCTGAGAAGCCGGCTATCACAGCTATTATGACTAATATCCATATATACTCCAGGGTAACCTCACGGGACTCCATAGAACCAACCACCCCCTATTAACACGTTTAACACGTAGAGCCACGCTAGCACGAGTAGTGCAGCCCAGAGCACTAGTAGCACTAGGGTAGCCCTAGGAGCTGGGAGCCTCAAACCCACACCCCCTCACCTCCTAGCTAGCCAGAAAGCAGCCAAGACTATGGCGGCTACGATTACTAAAGCCGCTAAAGCCGCTACTAGGAAGCTAACACCCCTCTCCTCCGCAGGAGTCGTAACCCGGGGGGTCGTGACCTGAGGTGGTGTCGTGAGGGTCGTTGGTGGTGTTGTAGCTCCTGGTGCTTGAACTCCCAGTAGTGATGCTAGGAAGCTTTCTACAGTCTTGACACCTGGGTCGTCAGGCCTCTTCCCAGCGTATTGAGCCATTGTTTTGAATAGCTCACTCCACGATCCAACCTCAGCTCCCAGCTTACTTTTAACCTCCTGGGAAACCTCTGCTTTCACAAACTCATCTAGGCTAGCGTACTTACCAGCTGAAGCTTTGAAATGGGATACAATCTCATCCCACGATTCGCCAATACCACCACTCCTATGACAAGCAGTACAACCGAGACCCTCAAAAACAGATTTAGCCTCAGCCTCACTAGGCTGGCCTAAGACTACGAGGCTAGCTGTAGATGCTAGGATCACACCTAGTAGCGAAATACCCATTAATACCAGCAACCTCATCCAAACACACCTCACATTAAATCTAACAAGATTCTAGCTTAAAAGCTTTACTCTTTAACTTTATTAATGAAATAAAGTAATATAGAATTAGTATGAATTTATATGTATGGTCTAATACTAACTTGTGAAGCAGTTCTAGCTTAGAAGCCTTCTCAACATAAAAGCTTGTAGGTTACTATGCATTATCATAGCAATGTAACTCGCTTAGGTTTTGAAGCAACTCTAGTATACTCTCATAGCTTCTTCTAGACCTAACCTCTCTAACCATACTCATGTGTTCTGGGAGCTCTTCAGCTATTATACGTATTATCTTCATTACCACCTTCATTCCCTCGGAGTTCAGATATCCTGATTTGTCAAAGTATGTCTCCCTATCCCTTATTAAGATCTCAAGTAGTCTTATGGCTTCCTCCAGTCTCTTCTCCAACCTTTAGACCCCTCCTGGAATGTTTAAGTTAGCTGGTTTAAATTCTATAGCTTAGGTGTTAGGGTTTGGGGTTTAGCGGTGTATATGGTTATGTTGTTAGATCCACTAGCTCTAGGGTTTCAGTTGTAGCCTCCGACGCTCCTCTACCTCTCGGCGAGTATGTGGAGCTCCACTACAGGGTTCATAGTAGGGTTTCGGGTTTGCTTGGAGAGCAGGGGGGTGGGGAGAGGGTTGCTCTAGCAGTTGTGTCTAACGCCTCCTACGAGCATGCTGTACCTCAGAGTGTTATGAGCTACCTCGGCCCAAGGGCTGGGGGTGTTGAGTCTCTCAAGCTCTCTCATACAACACTCTACGTTGTCGCGGAGCTCTCAGGCGGTAGGGCGGAGCCTCCTAGGTACCCTATACCACCTGATACCCCCGTGAGGCCTGCATCAGGGGATACCCTTAGCAGGGTTTACGGTGGGTTCACGGGAGGGGTTAGGCTAGGCCTCCTAGCTCCTAGGAGTCTAGGTGTGGAGGTTAGAGTTAACCCTGATAAGCTAGCTAAACACCTCCTAATAGCTGGGGCTACAGGCTCTGGGAAGAGTAATACTGTTGCGATTCTAGCTGATAGACTTTCAGCTGTGGGAGCCCCTGTTGTGGTATTCGACGTCCACGGGGAGTACAGCCTGGAGCCTGAGGATGGGGATCTCAGCAGGGTTCAGATTGTAGAAGCTCGTATAAACCCTCTTAGAATGAACCCTAAGATCTTAGCAGCTATAATTATACCTGAGCCTCAGGCTCGTAGGCAGAGGAGGCTTCTAGCGAAGGCTATGGATGGTATTTTGAGGGAGTTGAAGGAGCTCTCGGCTAAGGAGGGTCTATCCTTGGTGACAGCGTTGCAGGAGCTTGTAGAGAGGAGGGTTAGAAATGTTTTAGCTGAGGAGGAGGCTGTCGACCAGGAGTCCCTCCTCATAAGAGGTCTTAGGGAGCTCCTTGTAGCGGAGGCTAGGAGGGTTGGTGGCCAGGAGGAGAGGGTTGTGGATAGGGTTGTTGAGAAGGTGGAGGAGTTCTTCGAGGTAACCCCTCTAACGGTTACAGGAGAGCTACCCACAACGCACATATCTCCTGGTAGGATGCTAGTCGTAGACGCCTCAACGCTGGGTGATGAGCAGAAGAGGTGGGTTCTAAAGATAATGGTTGATGAGATTCTGGAGAAGCTGAAGACCGGGCTCCTAGAGTCAACTGTACTTGTAGTAGAGGAGGCACCACTATTCATAGGAGTTGATGTAGGACACCCTGTTAAACAGAGCCTACAGAGGTTCGCACGTGAGGGTAGGAAGTTCGGGGGCTGCCTTATAGTCGTGAGCCAGAGGCCGAGAAGCCTTGATGTAAACGTGGTAAGCCAACTACAGAACTTCGTATTCCTAAGGATGGTGCAGGAGGAGGATATAAGAGCTGTGATGAACATAGCCGATAGCCTAGACGAGAACCTGGCTAAAACCATACCAAGCCTCCCAGATGGAAGAGCAATAGTCATGGGAGAGTGGCTGGGGAGGTTCCCAGCAATAGTAGACATAGACCTACACAAGGGCAAGAGGATTGGGGCAACACCACCACTAACAGACATATGGGCTAGAGGCAGAGCTCAAACACAAAAACCCCAATTCAGCCTAGAACTCTAACACAAAAGGAACACGAGAGCACAAGTGGAGAGCCTTGAGAGCGTGAATGGAGGAGCTTACAACTGAAAGCCTCGCCTTTCAAGGCTGGGATGGGGATTTTTAGGGTTTGTGTGTATACGGTATTGTGGAGAGAAGCCAGCGTGGGGAGGGAGCTCCGAGGAACCCGCTGGAGCCGAGGCCCCCCGGCCCTGAACTGTGATGCCCCAAGCATGGGGACGCTGAAAGGATGATGTGTGCGCTTCCGAGCGGAAAACCGACAAACCGCTCGGGGAGGCCTAGCATAAGGCTAGGCCTCTTGGGATGCGGGGAGGGGGTCACAGGCTTCTAGGCCCTGGGGGTTTAGGGTTGTAGATGTTGAGAGGTTTAGGAGGGTAAGGGATAGGGTTGGCTGGGGGAGGGTTGTAGGGTTGGCTAGAGCTTATAATGCTGTAGGCTTAGTGCTCGATTTCATTAGAGTAGTGGGTGTGGATGTTGGGTGAGAGCTCCTGCTATAGCATGGTCTACTCTAGGCTGGGGGAGCACGCTAGGACTGGTGACTGCACGCTCCTAGATCATGCTGGGAGGCTACTCCTCGAATGCCCTGAGTGGAGCTTGCTAAGCGTATACCTATCCTACGCCAGCCTATGCGATAGGCTGCCGGAGCTCACCTCGAAGTTCTACTCAGCCCTCAAGCTATTCATGGAAACGTTGGATTGCGAGAGCCTGGAGGAGGGCTACAGGATAACATGCTACTCCGCTAAAAGGCTAGCCTACCATGTGGAGCCCAAGATGAGGGAGGTAACCCCCGGGGAAGAATGGTTGCTTAGAAGAATCCTGCACAAAATGAGTAGGGAGAAGTTACTACACGCGCTATGCAAGGCCCTCGGCATCATATCGTACCCGGGGGGCTAGGAGCTCTAGTACAGGAGGTTACCCTAACCCGCAGGAGCTCTGAGAATCACATCATGCCACTTGGAGTTCACAAACAACTGTATAACCTTCAGGCTTAAACCTCGACGCAGGGTTTAGCTTGAAGTCTAGAACATGGTAGGATATGGTAGGAGCTCCGACACATGCTAGCAAGCGGACTCCCTAGACTCCCGGTATTAAATGATAGTAGTGTTGGGAGTTTCAAGCACCAAGTGTTAGATGCTAAGAGCTCCCTAAACTAAGCCCTGTTTAGAGCTCTAGGTAATCCAAAGAGCTCCACATCAGGTACCCCGGGTAGAGCTTAAACGACTATAAGCTAGAGTAACCCCTTAGCTTTAAGGCTGGCCTCATGGATGATCATGTAAAGGGCGAGGTTGAGCTCCCCCCGATCCCTAGTACAGCTAGCTTTAATGCCATGTGCGATAAGAGCTGAGACTTCTGGAACCTCATAGCAACCCATGGTAAGAGGTTACTCTAGCTCAAGAGGTTTATAGCTTAAAATAATAACATACTGGGAGCTCGCTCTACAGTCATATAACTTCTTCTACACCTGGAAGCTTATGAGGGGGTAGATCTAAGGTTTGAATGCTTAAATGCTTACAAGTGGGGTTAAAGAGAGGTTAGCGTAAGGAGGGGTTGCAAAGGTTATAGTGGCCTAGGACTCCCTTAAACCACAATAGGCATAGGTGGTTCATTGAAGCCCGATACCAACAATCAACGTCATCTACTCAGCCTACTCTTTAAACCAGTAGAAGTCTCATACTCGGAGCTCCCAAGCGTCAAAATAGACCCCTAGGGTAACCCGGGGGCACTTCAAACTCTGTTTGGTCCGATAGGAGTCTCAAAGATCACATCCCATAGATTAGGATAAACCAATGATAATCTATGAGAGCTAGCAAGCTGTCTCACCACCCAGCTCAGCCAGTAGCCTTCACCACGAATTACAATAAGCACTTACATAGAGAGCACAAGACGTGGAAACTCCTACGGTGTTCAACAAAGGACTATTGTGATAACATGTAGTTCTCCAACAACCGCTAACCTTGAGAAATCAATATAACCAACTTCAATACATTTAACTGGCGTAGTGAACGATTATACCCACATATCTACCTTTACCCTATAGTGAGGATCGAGTATATACTTGTGTATTTAAGCTTGGAAGTATGTGGTGGTGCTGGGGCTTGGCCCTAGTGCTACAAGGTTTCAAGGTTGCATTCATAGCTGTTGTCGCAGCCCTTCTAGCCCTATACGCTCCACTCCTATCCCTTAACGCCTACTCTACAACGTTATCAGAGGTTGTGTATGAGGGTTTAGGCTATAGGGTTACCTACAAATCCCCCCTGATACCTCTAGCTTCAGGTAATAAGACTAGCGTAGTCCTGGAGGTTAAGCGTGGCGGTAAACCTGTAGACTTTGGTTTCACAATGTCAGGCATAACAGTTGATGGCGCTAGGGATGTCGCTGAAGGTAGGGGTCGTGGTAGGGCTTCAGCTGATATAACAGGCTATGTTGATGACGTTGTTAGGGTTTTGAGGGAGGCTAACTCAAACCCAGCACACAGCGGACTAGGACTCCTAACATTCATCATATCGAAGGTGGAGGAGGATGGAGAAGAGTACATCGCAACAGATGTGATAACAATACCGGTAATACCAGGGAAGGCTAGGGGTAAGAGCATAGTTGTTGAGGTTGAATTCAAACCAGTACACAAAATAAAGTTGAACAAGACTGGCAGTGGAGAGCAAACAGGTAAAGCTGAGGTACTACAGACAACACCACCAGGCACGATAACCTACGAGTGTAAAAACTTCATATTTTACCAGGAATGCTATAGGTGGGTGTTTACGAAAACCCACTATGTTTCATTAGAAAGCGAGTACATCCCACTAGCAATATCCTACATAGATGATACCGATGGTAACTATACAAAGATGGTAAAGCATCAACACTGGATACTTTTACTATCACAAGAAGCCCCACAACTTAGCTTCGACCTCTCACTTGTATTCCGTAAAGTTATAGATTTCATCGTACCTGGGCCTGGCTACACAATAACCCTCCCTCCAGGAGCGTCTCAGTTAGAGCTATTTCGTATGGATTGTCGGTTCATGAACTCCTATTTAACCTCGGAGACACTCTTGTGCTACTACTTTGATACAGCCGTGGGCGAGTTCACGTTTTATAAGGAGGCCCTCATAGCTACTGGGATTAGGGGTCGTATGTGGCTTGTCGAATACGCATATGTAAGAGACAGATGTGGAATGGTATGCTATAGGGAGGTTCTCGATAGCTCTCTAGCAGTATACATGGTTCCATACTTTAGATCAACCGATAGAATTGATTACAGTGTCTATATCGATGAGAACCCCTACGATGGCTTAGGCTGGTTGAATAGGGTTTTCAACTTCCTATTCTACGACTCCAACACCACTCTAAGGTTACTCGGAGAGTACCCAGGCAAAGGACTGAGCGTATCGTCTATTCAATTGACGGCTAAAAGTGGATTAACCCCACTTTTCGGCATTGCAGTACCTGTAGGGGCCATTCTCAGAGCTTTAGCTGGGAGCTTATCCGGCTGGCCTAGCATATTGATCTCAACTCTATCAGTTGGTTTCTCTGTTTCAAGTTCGAGTACTCGGTTCTATGTAAGCCTCACTGCAATGTCATATGATGCTATTACGAATATGTGCTTCTACTCCTACTACATCGAGTTAACAGCATTCCTAGTAAAGGATGCAAAAGACTATTACAAGACACCGTTCATGGTAGTAAGCCCGAATATCATAGCACCCTCATGCCCTACGCCACCAAGTGATGTCTTACAGCGTGGCGAACAGTAGAGTGGCATGTGCTTCTCCTATATTTTTCCATCGAGCTCCTATCGCCTATTCTTTCTTTCACACCCTCCTTGATTAAATCCCGCATTCTAAAGCCCCCTAGTGGTGTATAGAATAGTTCTTGAATGAAGGTGAGAGGATGATGTGGGGTTCAACGCTCTTCCACCGGTTCTACTGTTGCTGAGGGTTCTCCACTTCAAACAGCCTTCCAAGTATTAGCTTGTGGTAGTCTTTAAGCCTATATGGTAACCTTGAGTTAGAATGGCGTGCGGGTAGTTAGTGCCTAGGAGTTACTCCATGTCTCCTCGTAAGACACTTTAAGATTCCTAGTCCCCTCTTGTAATGGGGTTTACGGTGGTGTTGTAGGGGGTGGTGTTTGTGGGGATGGTTCGTAGGAGGGTTAGGTTGGTGGGTGAGAGGGGGTGGGTTGAGGTTGAGGCTTTGATAGATACTGGTGCTAGTAGACTCGTAATCCCTAGGGAGGTTGCTGAGGGGATTGGTGTTAAGCCTATGTACAAGGTTAAGGCTGAGCTTGCTGATGGCAGTGTTAGGGATGTCGACGTGGGGCCAGTCTTCGTCGAGATCATGGGCAGGGGTGCCCCCGACTGGGCTGCAATAGTGGAGGGTGGTGAGGTCTGTGTTGGAGCTGAAACCCTTGAGACCCTCGGTCTAGCCGTGGACCCCGTGACTGGAGAACTATACCCTACGAGGAGGTTCATCTGGAGAATATAAGTGTAAGCTGTAGAGATGCTTGGAGCCCTTCATCCCACTCCTAGCCCATCCGAGCCTAGAACGTGTACTGTGAGCACCTGCTAGAGTAACCCCCGACATTAGAAATGAATAGGCCTTATCGTAGCCAACCATCAGATCATTGAAACTAGTATTAGACTCAGGATAGGCGAGGAAAATCCAACCCCTCATGCGAGGTTACTAAACTCGCTTAGAGGAGCTCCAACAACCACCGACCTTCGAGAGCTCCTCATAGAACCCTGCAGGGGAGCCTCCTTCTAGCGGAGCTCCATTCCATATGCTACTAAGGGGCTTTAGAATGCGAGATTTGATCAAGGAGGGTGTGAAAGATAGGGTGGACAGTAGGAGCTTGAAGGAAAAGTATGGGAGAAGCTCGACTCATAGGAGGGTGGCGTAGGCGGTGGAGGGTACTGGGAAGGTGTTCGGGTATTCGGGCTTACTACCATTAACGGTGCCCTATAGTAGTCCCCCTCATCCTTTACTAGGAATGCCGTTGACTCAATGTAGTAGGGGTAAAAGCACCTATCCGTGGTAGTATAGTATGAGATTATGCCAAAATATAGCATAGAGGAGCCAATCGATAAGATTGAGATCGCTCTGCCAGGCCAGCCGGACACGTTCCCGGCTAAAGCTCTGATGATACTTCCTACGGGTATTGCTATGCCGAAGAGTGGGGTCGACTCACTCTTGCTCATTAACTGAGTAGACCACACATCCAGTGTGTTACCTAGGTATACTCCGAGTAATCTTCTAGTGGCGTTGGAGTCGAAATATAGGAAGTCGAAAACTCTGTTCAACCAGCCTACACCATCGTATGGGTTCTCATCGATATGGATGCTGTAATCAATTCTATTATCCGATCTAAAGTATGGAACCATGTGTACCGCTAGAGAGCTATCGAGAACCTCTCTATAGCATACCATTCCACATGCATCTTTTACAAACGCGTATTCGACGAGCCACATACGGCCTCTAATCCCAGTAGCTATGAGGGCATCCTTATAGAACGAGAACCTACCTACTCTCGCATCGAAGTATTTACAGTCGTACGTCTTCGAGGTTAAATAGGAGTTCATGAACAGACAATCCATACGAAATAGCTCTGCCTCAGATACCCTTTGAGGAAGGTAGTGTAATAGGAAACCAGGTCCAGGCACGATGAAATCTATAGCTTTACGGAATACAAGTGAGAGGTCGAAGCTAGGCTGTGAGGTTAAAACTATCGAGTGCATATGGTGCACCCTCACTATGTAGTTGCCATCGACATCATTTACGTAGGATACCAATAGTGGGATGGACTCCGTGCTCGATGAGACATAGTGGGTTCTCGTAAACACCCACTTATAGCATTCCCGGTAGACTATGTAGCCTCTACAATCGTCTATTTGACGTGGCGGTGTTGTCTGTAGTACCTCAGCTCTACCTGTCTGTTCTCCACTGTTTGTCTTGTTCAACTTTATCTTGTGTACTAGTTTGAACTCGACCTCCACTATTATGCTCTTGCCTCTGGCCTTCCCTGGTATTATTGGTATTGTTATCACGTCTGTTGCTATGTACTCCTCTCCATCCTCCTCCACCTTCGATATTATGAATGTTAGTAGTCCTAGCCCGCTGTGCGCTGGGTTCGAGTTAGCCTCCCTTAAAACCCTAGCAGCGTCATCAACGTAGCTTGTTACATCAACTACAACCCTGCCAAGGCCACGACCCATAGCGACATCCCTAGCACCATCAACTGTTATGCCTGAGAGTGTGAAACCAAAGTCTATGGGTTTACCGTTGCATTTAACCTCTAGGACAACGCTAGTCTTATTACTTGGAGCTAATGGTATCAAAGGGGACTTATAGGTAACCCTATGGCTTAAACCCTCATGCACAACCTCTGATAGTGTTGCGGAGTAGGCGTTAAGGGATAGGAGTGGAGCGTATAGGGCTAGGAGAGTTACAATAACAGCTGCCAATGCGATTTTGAAGCCTTGTAGCATTATAGCCGAGCCCCAGCACCATCGCCATATACTTCTGAGCTTAAATACACAAGTATATACTTGATTCTGTGTTTTAAGCCTTAAGCATGATGAGGTCTAATACCGGGGGTTACTTGGAGCTCCTAGCATAGGGTTGTAGTCTCGGCTACTGGAGCTTCTAACCCTTTAAATTCTAAGATCTCAGTCTAGGGGTTACGTTACCTCCTATTAGCTTTGAGCTCTTAGATCATGGGTTCCATGGGGGTGTTGTTGAGTGGGAGGTCACTCTAGGGAGTGGGGCCCCCTATTAGGGGTTGTAAGCCTGGGGTTTGGGTCTCCCTTGGGCGTTTCATGTTTTAAGGTTTACCCTCTCACCAGTATACGGGGGTTTGGTTGTTTAGGTTTATCCATGTTTCTGATACTCATCTCGGTTATAGGCATCTCGGTCTTATTGAGAGGGAGAGGGATTTCTATGAGGCTTTCAAGTGGGTTATTGATAGGGCTTTGGAGCTCCGTGTTGATGCTGTGCTTCACGCTGGTGATATGTTTCACACTTCTACCCCCAGGCCTTTGACCTACATCCACGCTATTAGGGAGTTGAAGAGGCTTGCTGGGGCTGGCGTTAAGTTCGTAGTTGCTCCTGGTAACCACGAGTTGCCTAAGGCCGAGGCTCTCGGCTCCCCTATCAGGGTCTTGGAGGACCTGGGTTTAGCCCATGCCCCTAGGGATCCTGGTAGGCCTCATGTTGTCGAGCTTGAAGGCCTATCAGTTATAGTGTTCTCCGAGTGGGCCTCAGACTATCTCGGCATAGTTGACCCAGCATCTCGAACCGGGTCTAGGGTTAAGGTGGGGCTCGCCCATGTAACCCTCTGCGACGCCTTAGCGGAGGCCGAGGGCGTCCCCTTGGAGAGGTGTGGTGGGCCCCGTAGGATGCTATCCTCCATGGTGAAGGGTGGCTACAACTACCTAGCCCTAGGTGACATACACACACCGTGGGAGCACAGGGTTCCAGGAGCTCCTCCCATGGTCTACCCTGGTTCAACGGAGTACCTTGACGTTGGTGAGTATAGGAGGAATAGTAGTAGGTACGTGTACCTCGTCGAACTAGATGATGGGGGCTTCGTTAGAGCTGAGAGGTTGAAGATAGAGACTGTAAGACCTTGGATCGTGGTCGAGGGGGGCTACCAGGAGGTTTCAAGGATCATTGAATCCATTAAGAGGCCTCCCGGCAGTAAGGAGCCGATAGTCTACGTGACGGTTAAAGGCACGCTAGACCAGGCTAGGAGGAGATCGCTGAAAGCAAGGCTCGACGCCCTCAGGGGGGATGGCCTGATACTAGACTATAAGCTTGTGGTGGAGGAGAGGGGGGAGCCTAGGCGTGTATACACACCTCAAACCCTAAGCCTGGAGTCCATGTTGGAGAAGCTGCTTGAGAGATGTGGTGAGGGTATTAGGAGGGATCTAGTACAACTACTAACAACGCTGTTAAACAACTCTGGGGATAGAGCTGTAGTTAGTAGCTTTGTCAGAGCCCTAGAAGAAAGGGGGGGTCTAGTGGAGTGTATCGATAGAGCTTTTAGAGAGGGGTTTTCGAGATGATAATTAGGGAGGTCGAGTTAAAGAACATACTATCGCATGAGAGTACTAGGGTTGAGTTCACACCTGGAATCAACGTCATAGTCGGGCTCAACGGTTCTGGTAAGAGCTCCATTATAGACTCGATACTACTATCCATGCTTGGAGGGTGTACTAGTTCAAGGGAGGTTGTGAGATCGGATCTAGGCGAGGTCCTAAGGGTTGGAGCTCAAACTGGCTACATAAGGGTTAAGTTCGAGATTGGTGGTTCAACGTATGTCGTGGAGAGGGTTATATCAAGGGATCTAGGTAGGACGACCTCTACATTGAAGCTAGAGAAGCTCGACGGCTCAACTCGTAAAACGCTAGCCTCAGGCAGGGAGCAGTTTTGCATGTGGATCCAATCACTCCTAGGCATAAGCGACCCCCTGGTGTTAACGTCAACACTCGTGGCCAGACAGGGTTACCTAGCTGAGTTCATAGAGATGGAGCCTTCTAGGAGGAAGGAGAGGGTGTTAGACCTTGTGGGTTTAAGTAGGCTTGAGGAGGCTAGGGATGCTCTAGCCGATGAGGTTAAGAGGGTTACAGCTGAGGTGGCAGTCCTCGAGTCTAAGCAGAGGGATTACAGGGAGAAGGAGAAGCGTGTTAAAAGCCTAGAGCAGGAGGTAGCTAGGATTGAGAAGAGCCTTGAGGATGCTAGGGGGCTTAGATCGAGGATTCAAAGTGAGCTTGAGAGGGTTAGAGGGGAGCTTGGAAGGCTTGAGGAGGCTCTAACGATAATAGCTAAGCTCAAGCCGTTGGAGGAGCTACGCAAGCAGATAGAGGGTGAGGAGTCTAGGGTTAGGGAGCTCGAGTCAAGACTATCAAGACTTGGAGATGTGGACGTCAAGGGGGTGGAGAGGCTCCTAGAGATGTGGGGTAGTGTGAGAACCCTAAACTCAAGGCGTAGATCCGACTCTGAGAGGCTTAGAAGCCTGGAGTCAACCATAGCAAGGGTGGTAGAGGATCTTAGGAGGCTTGGGTTAAACCCCGAAGGTGACATCGTAGAATTCATATCTAGAGCTCTCCACGGAGTGGAAGAGGAGGAGTCGAGGCATAGAGAGCTCCTAGGCTCTCTCGACGGTGAGCTGAGGACTCTAAACAATATCGTTAACGTGTCAGTTGAAAGTGATAGGTGTCCACTATGCGGATCGCAGATTGGAAGGGATAGGCTTGAGCACATACTCATGGAGCATAGGGGTCGCCTAGAGGAGCTTAAGAGGAGGAGGGCTGAGGTTAGCGTGAAGCTGAATCAGCTGTCTAAACGGAAGGCTGTCCTCGAAGATCTTAGGAGGAGGGCTGAGATTGCATACACGGAGCTCCCACAGGTGAGGGAGAGGGTTTTAGAGGCTGAAGGTGAGATTAGAAGATTCCTGGAGATGTGCTCCAGCATTACCAGGACTAGTGTTCGAGAGGTTGACGAATGCCCGGTAGAGGATCTTAGGATGCTCGTCAACGAGGTTAAATCCATGAGCGTAGCTCTAGCAGAGTCTAGGAGGAGGCTTGAAGAGCTTAAAGCTAGGTTTAATGAGGGTGAGTACAAGCTTTACAAGAGCTCTCTTGAGAAGCTTGGTGTAAGCGTGGAGGATGTAGAGTCTAGATACCAGGAGGCTAGGAGGCTGCGTGAGAAGCTTGAGCTGGAGCTCTCGAAGGCTAACGAGAGCGTGCACAGGCTTGAGGGTGAGCTTAAGGCTAGGGTTGAGGAGCTCTCAAGGCTTAGAGGTGAGGTTGAGGGTTTAAGAGGGGAGCTCTCGAAACTACAGGTTAAGAAGTCCACTCTAGCTGCTCTCGAGCTCCTAAGGGATAGGGTTTTAGGTAAGAATGGCGTTCTAGCTAGGGTTCTAACGAGTACTCTAAGGGAGGCTCTTGAGGCTAACGTTAACGGTATACTCGAAACACTTGGTAGAGAGTTTAGGGTTAGGGTTACAGAGGGCTTCGACATAGAGGTTTCTAGTGGTGGTGCAACCCTCTCAACAAGATCCCTTAGCGGGGGTGAGAGGACACTGCTATCAATAGCCTTCAGGCTAGCCCTAGCATCCATACTCGTCAAGAAACAGCTATCAATACTAGTACTCGACGAGCCAACGGAGTACCTGGATGAGAATAGTAGGAGGCAGGTCTTCGATGTCATAGCTAGGGTTGCAGGTAGCGTGGATCAAGTGATAGTAGTAACACACGATATAGAGGTTGAGGAGATAGCTGATAGGATACTCAGGGTCAACAAGGTGGGTGATAGGAGTGTAGTTGAGGTTGAGGAGATGGCTAGAGCTCCAACCGCTCAAGCCTCCTCTTAACATATGCTTCGAAAACATCGGGCATAACATTCTTGACTATCTCAGCCACCTCAATATCGCTTAGAGGTCTCCTCCTACCATTACTGAAAGCCTCTAAAACCATGTTATAAGCCTTGGAAACCCTCTCATCATCCTTCCCCACAAGCCCCTCCGGCACCCCGTGCTGTCTAAGCCAGAATACTATCGATGACCTCCCGGAGTAAGGTGTAATCTCAACAGTGTATGGTACCCCTAGAACCTCCTCCGGGTCGAAGGGTAGGTAGACCTCGGGGTTCTTGAGGAGCCCGTCGACATGTATACCAGCCTTTGTCTTGAAAGCATTAGCTCCCACAAGCGGTTGGAACTCTGGGATCCTGAACCCGGCCTTCTCCAACACCCTCACAGCCTTCCATAAAGCCTTTAGGTTAACCCTCTCCCCCTTCATGGAGGCGTAGTGTAGTAGCATAACCTCTAACGGGCAGTTGCCAGCTCTCTCACCCACGCCTAATAACGTGCAGTTTGACTCGAAAGCACCACTCATCCAAGCTGAGAGGTGGTTTGCTACAACCAAACCCATATCATTGTGGCCGTGGAACCCTATGTTCTCAGGCTTGAAACCCAAGCTTCTAACGAGAGCTACAAGCCTTGGAATGCTTCTAGGTAGAGAGGCCTCCCTGAAGGGTACACCTAGCCCTAGTGTATCGGAGAGCCTAACCTTAGCCTCGAAACCCTCCCTCTCAGCAAGCTCAAGGTACCTCTCCAGGAACAGGGCTACGAAGCTTGGATCAGCTCTAGTGACATCCTCAAGAGCACACTTAACAGTTAAACCCCTCCCATAAGCCTCACCGATCACCCCAAGGTACCTCTCAAGAGCCTCACCCCTGCTAAGACCAAGCTTGTAGTATATGTGGTAATCAGATATTGAGGTTAGCACAACAGTCTCCTCAAGACGGGCCTCTAATACGAGGCTTAGATCACTCCTGGAAGCTCTAATCCAACCAACAACCCTAGGGTAATCGTAGCCTAGCTCTAGAAGCCTCCTAGCAACAACCCTATCCTTATCAGTATACAGGAAAACCTCAGTACTAGCAATAACCCTACCACCACTATTAAGCTCCACTAGGACCTCGTACAACTGGAGGGACTCCTCAACAGTGAAGTAACCGAAACCCTGCTGGTCATCACGGAGAGTCGTGTCAGTCAAGTAAATACCATTAAGCTCCACACCATCGAAAACAAGCCTAGGCAGACTATTTAAAAGACATCCCTCTAACACCGAGATTCTAGTAAGAATACTTAGACAGGTATTTAAGCGTTTCCACAGACATCTGTCGAAATTAATAGTTTTTAAGCAAGAGCTCCCTATCACGTTTTAAGTTCTAGGAGGGGTGTTTCACGCCACCACCAGTACAGATCCTATTAAAGTTAACATAGAGGATGTTAAAGTGCTTAACTTGAACCCCTCCCCCGTGCGCCTCGATAGTAGGCTAGCTGTCACAGTGGCTACCACAGGTCTAGTGTTTTGTAACGGTGTTACTATGCTCACACCAACACCCATTAGTGCAACGTACCTAGCAGCCTGCCCTAGAGCTGCTAGTAGACCAGCTAAGGCTATGTAGGTTAGCTGGCCTCTCCCTAGAGCTCTAACCTCAACCCCACTATTACCCCTAAGTGCTAGGAGAACCTCTACGAGTAACCCTGAAGTATATGCTATGAGAACACCCGCTATCGGATTCCCACTCTCAAGGTTACCAAGCCTCCCCAGGGTTATAGCGATAGCCATTGAGAGCCCTCCCAGGAGCCCAAAGAACACTCCCATCAAATCAAGCCTCCCCAAACCCCCACCCTGAACTAGGAGTGCTACAGCGAGGAGGAGTAGGAGAGATCCAGCTATCCTCGGGAGGCCTATAGGCTCTCCGAGAGCCAACCCTATAAAGAGATTGTAGATAACACTCGTGGACACCAAAACACTAGTAGCACCAGCCCCAATACTACCTATAGCACGGTACATAGAAGCCCTCCCCACAGGGAAGTTAATAACACCAGCCAATACATAGAAGATGAAAGCCTTCAAACCAACAAGCTCGAAGCCGCCAAGAGCAAAGGCTAAAATGAGGATCACAGGGTAACCAGCAATAAGGGAAACCAAGACCCCGCTACCAGCATCCCTTAAACCGGAGATCCTCACAGTAACATCGTGTAAACCGAAGAGCAACCCGGTTGACACAGCTGCTAAGATAGCTAGGTAGACGGTATCCACGTAAAGGCACCTTCGTAACATAACACTTCAAACCTTAAAAAGGCAGTTACGGAGCTGACGGTAGATTTAAATAGGTGTAGGTAGCTGTAAATACTTGGTATAACGTGTTGGGTGAGCTGTCAAAGACTCTAACTAGAACAGGTGGTTCTAGAATCGTGGGTAGCAGTTCTCAAATTGACATACTTAAATCTAGGGGGAGGTTAACTTTACTCCAAACACCCTATGTCCTAGAGCTCCCGGGAGGGGCCTATGTGGGAGGTTGATACAGTTCTATAATTCAGTGTATGGGTATTTAAGCTTCGAAGCTCAGAGGTATATCCTGGTCTTAGATTGTTAGCTATGGATTTGAGGTGTACTTTTTGGAGTTTAAGGTTCTTCGTAGGACTGTTGTGCTGGAATGCTATGCTAACAGGGTTGCTAGGGAAGCTCTAAGAGGTATAGTTGAACCTTTGAAGAACATGGTTAGCGAGATGGTTGAGTACGCACTAGAGCATAATGCATCCCAGAACACATTACACAGAGTGTTCTATGAGAGGTATAGGAGAGAGTACCCATGGATGCCAAGCAGGGTTATAAAGGGTGCGTATAGGGATGCAGTTAGGAGAGCTAAGTCCTTTAGAGAACGCTTGAAGAAAGGTAGAGCTTACACTAGAAAACCAGAGGTTAGAAGGGTCACAATAGTGTACTCAGACAACCAAGACTGGAGGATTGAGAGTGGAAGTTTGAAGATTAGAACTCATAGGGGGTGGGTTGAGCTAAAGTACGGTAACAACAAGCAGTTACACAGATACCTCTACGGTGGATGGATTCCTGCGAGTGAGCTTAAGTTGAAAGCAGATGGGGGTAGGAGGGTGCTGGCATACATAACGTTCGTTAAGGTATACGCTGTGTTCTACGATAAAAAGAATGTTATAGCTGTTGATGGTAACGAGAACAACATAACAATAGCCATTTTCAAGAACGGTGTTTTGGTTGAGGTTATTAGGATTGAGACAGGTCTTGGTAGGATTGTTATAGCGTACGCTGTTAGGAGGAAGAGGATATCAAAGGGTAAGTCTACTAAGACAAGAGAGGTTAAAAAGAAGCTTAGAAAGCTTAGAGAGGGGGATAGGAAGAAAGATCTACTGTACAAGGTTGTAAACTTCATAGAGGAGCTTGCGAGGGAGAATAACGCTGTAGTAGTAATAGGTGATATAAGTGGAGATGATAAGGAGAGGATGGAGAAGAATAAGGGTAGGAAGCTTAGACACAGAATACACCAGTGGAGTATCGCTACGTTAATAAAACTGCTAGAAGATAGACCGATCCACGTTGTCAGGATATCTGAGAGGGGTTCCTCAAGTGTAGATCCTTTCACGAAGAAGAGGATTAATGGGTACAGCCCCTTGGTGATCCGCACTGCGGTGAGGGGGGCTAAAGGCATGTTCAAGGTTGTAAAGGTTGTCCTAAGGGTTGCGTATGTTGATGGTAGGGTTGTTGAGAGGGATGTTGTAGGGGCTATAAACATTGGCTTGAAGTACCTCTCCTCAGATGGAAGCCCAGTGGCGTTGGGCTCGACTGGGGCCCATGCGGTGTGGGTGAAGCTAATGATCCCACACCAAGGCCCAACCCCGCTAACGGAAATACAAGTATTTGGAAATACCATCAGGTACCGTTAGCGGGGAAACGCAGTTAACGCTCACACTACTTTTTAGAATGCAAGCCGCCCTCCCTGCCTGTATAGCTGGGTTCTCGTGGAACATTGAGGTGTGTTACTGGGTGTCTACTCCACTATGCTATAAAGACTTATAATCTTAGATGGACCTCTCTGGGTACGGTGTTACCTGGTGGTTAGGAGGAGTTTGTTGTTCACCCCCGGTAATGTTGAGAGGAGGATTCGGAAAATCGCGGAATTAACTGTTAAACCTGATACAGTTATTCTAGATCTTGAAGATGCCGTCCCTCCTGGCGAGAAGGGTAGAGCTAGGGCTATGCTTGAAAACCTTCTTCCCCAGATCGAGTTTGGCGGTGTTGAGGTTTGCGTTAGGGTTAACTCGTTGAGGACTAGGGATGGGCTGGAGGATCTTATAGCACTATCTAGGTGGGATAAGGTTGCATGCGTGATGATACCTAAGGTTGAGTCCCCTACAGAGGTGTTGATTGTCCGTGATGTGACTGGGAGGGGTGTAATACCTCTAGTTGAGACGTCAAAGGGGTTTCTGAGGCTTGAGGATATAGCGAGAGCTGAGGGTGTGGTAGGCGTAACATGGGGTATATCTGATCTGAGTTTTAGCATGGGTAGTAGTATTGATGTACTTGAGGTTAACGAATTCGTGAAAACCATGATCCCCCTTGTGGCTTCAGCTTACGGGGTTGAAGCCTATGATACAGCCTATCTTAAGATAGATGATATCGATGGTCTTAAGCGTAGCTGTGAAAAGGCTAAGACCCTGGGATACACGGGGAAGCTCCTAATACACCCTAATCAGATTGAGATAGCTAACAAGGTTTTCAGCCCTTCCGAGAAGGAGGTGGAGTGGGCTAAAAAGGTTGTATCAGCCTTCGAAGATGCTATGAGGAGGGGTTTAGGTGCAATTAGAGTTGACGATCAACTGGTTGACGTGGTTCACTATAAGAAGGCTAAGGCGATATTAGAGGGGGCTCGTAGGGTTTACTAGAGGTGGGATCTTGCTGGATGAGCTGAGATCTAGGGTTAAAGATGTAGATCTCCTGGATAAGGTTATGGATGCAGAGGATGCTGTTAGGAAGTTCGTGACTGGGAGTAAGGCTATAGCTATTAGTGGGATGACAGGGACAGGGTATCCTAAAGTAGTACCTAGGGCTATGAGTGAATATGTTGAGAGGACCGGGGAGAAGTTTGATGTCGTAGTATACGGGGCTGGGACAGTTGGCGTAGACTTAGAGGAGTACCTGTCTAGGATAGGTATTAGAAGGAGATTCCCTATTGGGGCATCAGCTGAGGTAACCAGGAAGCTTGTAAACTCTAGGGAGTTCGAAGCATATGATATGTGGCTTACAGAGTATTCGAGATGGCTGAGGGATGATGTCTTAACTAGGAGGTTTAGTGGTATAGATATCGCTATAGTTGAAGCTACCGGAGTTACCGAGGAGGGGCTGGTTCTAGGAACTTCTGTTGATGCAATCCCAGTTTTCATAGAGAAAGCTAGAGGGGTTATAGTTGAGCTCTCCCTCGTAAAACCTTACATGCTCGGCCTACACGATATCTACGTTCCTAAGATTAACGAGGTTATACCGGTTAGAAGCGTTCTCGATAGAATTGGAGATAGAGTTGTCAAGATCCCTAAATCAAAGGTGATGGCTGTAGTCCCAAGTACAATCGATGATCAGAGGGGTGCCTACAGCCCTGGTGGTGATATTGATAGGAGGGTTGTAGAAAACATAGTAGACTTCTTGTCCAAAGAAGCTAACGAAGACCCTAATCTAAGAACGGACTATGTAACACTACAACCTGCAGCTGGCCCTATAGCATCGCTTTTAGCAGATAGGATTCACGAGATAGGGTTTAGCCTAAGCATCTGGGGTGAAATAGCCAGCGTTAGATGGCTTAAGACGTTAAGTGGAAACGTTAAGGCGATCTCGGGATCTGCCATATACACCCTCCCTGGTGATGAGAGGCTTAGAGAGGAGTTCTACGAGAACATTGATGAGTTTAAAGATAGGGTGGTGCTAAGACCTCAAGCGATCTCCAACAGCCCCGAGATCATATCTAGGTTCTATCATATAAACGTACAACAAGCTATAGAGGTTGATGTGTACGGGCAAGTGAACATAACCTATATCGGGGATAGATTCATAGTCGGTGTAGGAGGCTCGGGCGATCACGCTAAGGCCTCCTACATTACAATAGTAGCTTTACCATCTATAACCGGAAGTGGGCTACCAAGAGTAGTACCATTAGTATACCATGTAGACTTGGTTGATCACGACGTGGACATCATAGTTACAGATCAGGGGTGGGCCGATCTAAGAGGTTTATCGCCATTGGAGAAAGCTAGGGCTATCATAGAGGAGTGTGCACACCCAAGCTACAAGGATATACTTTGGGATTACCTAGAAACGGTGGTAAAGAAGACTGGTCACAGACCCGTCGATCTTCGAAAGGCTGTGGAGTTCAGAGAGAAGCTCTTCGCATCAGGATGATAGCAGACATCCAAGGAACCTCGTAGAACTCCGTCTACACTCAAGTGTGGAGGTGGATGGGGATCTGGTTGGTAAGGGTATTCTGGATGGCGTGAGGGTTTTAGAGATAGGACATGCTGTAGCAGGGCCTGCGGCAGGGCTCATACTATTAGATCTAGGAGCTGAGGTTATTAAGTTAGAGAAACCGGGTAAAGGGGATCTTTTTAGAAACCTTCCGGGTATGGGTAGCTCGATATTCATGGCTATCAATAGAGGTAAGAGAAGTGTAGCCTTAGATCTTGGAAACATCGAAGGGTACAAGCTTTTCCTAGAGTTGGTAAAGATATCTGATGTTGTTATTGATAATCTGGATCCTGAGGCTTCTAAAAAACTTGGTATAAGTTATGATATCCTAGCTAGAGAGAATCCTAAAATTATCTACTGTAAAATCACGGGTTTCGGAGGGGGGCCTTACGGAGAACTACCTGCATACGATCCGATGCTCCAGGCTATCTCAGGGATAATGAGTGTAACCGGCATCCCACCGGATAAGTATGTGAGGTCTGGCATATCACTAGTTGATATGGCTGGGGCTTTTAACTGTGTAATAGGTGTTCTCTCAGCACTATATAGGAGAATGCTAATAGGGAAGGGGGCTTATATCGAGGTTTCCCTCTTCGACTCAGCAGTTTACTATATGAACTACTGGATCTCCTACTATGATCTATTCAAGAGAATCCCCGAACCTCTAGGCTCAGGCCATATCTTCGCCTCACCTTACGGGTTATTCAGGACAGCTGATGGCCACGTATATCTGAGTATAGTAAGCGACGAGCATTGGAAGAGGTTTTGCGAAGCCCTAGGATTCCACGACCTACTATTAGATCCCAGATATAAAACTAGCCGAGATAGGGTTAGGCATAAGAAGGAGTTAGAGTTAGAGGTGGAGAGGAGGTTAAATAGTATTGAAACAAGGCAGATATTCAAAGTTCTAAGGGAAAACAAGGTTCCGGTAGCACCTCTTTATACAATAGATAAACTACTAGAAGACCCACACGTGACTTCAAGAGGAGTAGTAGGTGTAATGGAATGCGGAGACGGCAGTATAAGAACTGCTTTAAACCCACTGGTAATAGATGGTACTAGGTATTCGCAGATAGGGTGTGCACCTAGACTTGGAGAAGATACAGAGTATGTTCTTAAAAACCTTTTGAACCTCACAGATGAAGCTATAAGTGAACTAAAAAGGAGAGGTGTTATTGGTTAAACACATTGACCGGATTTAGACCTTAACCTGTTATACGTTGTGGTTTAAGAGATCTAGCTATGTATTTATCCCACTGAGGATCCCACACTCCCTTCTCTTTTAAGAACTTTGCCAAACCCGGGTGGACGGGGATTCCCATGCTCAAGGCGCTTTTAAGACCTTTAAGCTGTAGTCCTACAAAATCCTGGGCTATTTCCGCGAACTCTGCAGCTACACGCTCGTAGTCCTTGGAGGTATTTTCTAGTATTTTGAGCATAAGGTAGACTAAATCCTCAGGCACATCTACCGCTGCGTGGAATCCGTGGAAGTACTGTGTTCCCACGATTTCGCCCATACCAGCATTCCTCTTAAAGAACTCTGCTGCATCCTTCTTAACAACTATAATACCTGCTTTTTCCAGCTTTTCAACCTCATCTGGGCACAGATTAACTGGGGCAAGGTCCATTTTAACATCAAGTTCTAAGAGCCAGGATGGCGCTGCCTTAACCCCGGTAACATACGCTGCTGTAGCTACTATGGATCCCCTCTCAAAGGCATCACCGACAGCTGTAAGGCTTATCTCGACGTGAGTTACATTAATACCTAGAGCTCTAAGCGCTCTTAACATGCTCAGATGAGTGCCAAACCCTATAGGGGTTAAGAATACAGGCTTACCTGCAAGATCTCTCCAGCACCTATACTTACCTGCATCCTCCTTCTTAACTAGAAGGAACGATGTTAAAGAGAAATCCCAAAACGTTTGCACCGGAAGCTTCTTAACCTCGTCTGGAGAAATTTTAATTATACCGAACGTCCCACCATAGGTGTAAAGATCTAGTAACTCAAGATCCGTGGGTTCCGCAAACTCGATATCACCTATAACCAGAGCTTTAAGATTACCCCCAGCAGGAAACGGCATTGAATAGAAATTAATGCCCAGATCCCTTCCAAGATGCCTATTAAAAATATCGCTAAGATACGCTCCCATCTTATAGCTAATGCTACCCACAGGATCCGTACCTATCCTAATAACTTTAGGTATAGAAGGCGGAGTCTGCGGTGCTGTTGGGGTTGTCTCAACAGGGGTTGGTGTGGTGGGTGTTGGAGTAGGCCTAACCATCATATAACCTATAACACCTAGCACTAGCAAAACTACTACAACAACACCGGCAAGAACAAACCTCTGACTCAAAACACAACACCACCCTACAGATCGCAAACAATAGTGTAGACAGGGGTTTAAAAATACATAGCATACACGAGACAACCCCCCAAGGAGGGGGATCCTCGCCCGCTTTATTTAACAATTGTAGAGTTGGTGGCTATGGGGATGTCAGTTGCAATCCAAAGATCTTGAGGAGGCCTTACTTCCTTGAGATTAGAGAAGGGTTATTGAGGTCTGGATGGGCTTCTAATTAGCCTATACGTAGTTATGAGTATAACTGTTAGAAGTGCAACAGTTGCAATCTCGTTGGCATTGTTATCCTTTATAATCCCTAAGGCTAGTGTTAAGCCTAGTATTAGTGTAGCACCTCTTAGTATTACATCGAGTACTCTCGAATTTGTGAATGGTGCGAAGAGCGCTGTGGATAGGGATAGGAGGCCTACTAGGAGGTAGAGTAGATCGAGTAAAACTTCGGTTCTCGGCATTGGGTCTAATATGAATGAGCCCCTCTGGATAATAGCGAATGCGAATAGAAATAGAGGTGCTAGCAGTCTAATCGCGGCAAAACCCGTTTTAAACAGATCTGATCTGGCTATTTGAGCTCCTACTACGACAGCAGGTGCTACTGGAGGGGTTACCTCACCTAGAGTTGCTACGTAGAATGCAAAGAAATGAGCTATCCAAGGGTTTACGCCTAGCTGTATTAGGGCTGGAAGTGTAAGTACACTCAGTATCACATAGGTTCCCGTAGGTGGTAAACCCATACCAAGTATTAACCCCACAACATAAGCTAGGATCAAGAGCAGAACTATGTTCTCAGCACCAACACCTATTAGAAGGGAGAACAACCTTAGAACCCACCCTGTCAACGTGAAAACCCCCACTACCATACCTAGGCATGCAAGTAGCACGATTATACTAGAGGTCTCTCTAGCGTAAACAACTATGTAGTCGTAGAGTAGTCTAGCTACACTCTCCAGCTTGAGCTTGATAGTCCCTTTAACCGCTAACAGTTCGAGGACGATGAACGCAGGCAGGAATATCATTACACCGGTGTAAGAGGCTCTTGCAACACTCCACCACAGAACCCCAAGAGTGTAGACTAGGTATAATAGGAGGCCTACGAATAGCGCTACTCTAGCTATATCAACTAAACCCGGTCTCCCGGCAACCTCGTCTAACTCCGTCGACCTACCACCTACCATCCCGGTGGACGGGGCATTACGCATCATTGTCAGGATTATTATTAGTAGTGAATATGATAGGACTGCATAGAATATGAAGGCCATGTAGAACCCCCTTAAAGCAACCTCCCAGTAATGAACACCCAGGCTTTCAGCTATTAGGAATGCAGCTATACCCATTATTGGTGGTGTTATAAGAGCGGCTGTTGAAGCTGTTGAAGCTATGGAAGCTGCAATCTCTTGTTTAAACCCGGATTTAATCATTAGGGGTATTGTGAACTGACCTGTTATAGCTACATCGGCTGCAGCAGACCCCGTTGACATGGCTATTAGAGCTGATGATCCGACCGAGGCGTACGGTGTTAGATAACGCCTTCCCCCTACGATGTATAGGAAGATCTTGATTATAGACTCTGGAACCCTGAAGACGTATGCTATAGTTGTGACTAGGAATACTGCAGCTAGTAGGGTGGCTCCAAGCTTAGCTAGAGGGCCGAAGATCCCAACTTCAAACTCTATGGTTAAACCTGTTAGAACCCTAGTCCACGAGACTCCAGGGTGGAATAGAGGGTCTGGGAGGTATTTACCATACACACTATAAATCATTAGAACTATAATGAGAATGAATATAACCTTATAGGTACCCCATATAATCCACAAGGCTATAAGCATCACCAGCAAGGCTACGAACAGGTCAAAGTACGTGTGTACAAGCCTGTAGATGAGTAGATCGTAGAAGTTAAGCCTAAGATAAAAGGCTACAAACAAGCTTGCAAGAGCGAGAACCAGATTAACAGTAAGGAGAACCCTACTAGTAGTCTTAAGAGCTCTATCTAGAGACAGCATAGCTAAGGCCAGAGGCACAACAGTTACCGTATGAAGTATATCACCCCCATAACCTGTTACGAAATAATAGAGATTAAGCATTAGAAAGGAAAGGGCAACTAAGACAAGCATTAACTGAAGGCTTACACGATACAATCCACGATACTTCAAACCTGGCATTACGCGCATAACACTACCGCCTCCCAAAGCATATCACACGGTACTTTAAGCCTAGGAGTTTAAATATTCTAACCGTTCATTTCACTACTAAAGTTCTCTAATTACACTCAGCTAGTCGAGATCCGCTACGTGCTCAATGTAATAAAATAAGACTTGAGTAAAAATATTCGCACCAGGAAAACTAGGCAGCCTGTATTCCCTTCTTCGCTCTTCGCAAGCAGAGTTTACTCATGAGTATAATTATCAAGATCAGCTTTATCTATAGTCTGCTAGCTCGACTTCAACACTATTTTCCTTAAGTTCTTCGATAATGATGTTTAATGATGTTGCTAGGAGCTATCAGAGTTAAACGCCTCTTGTAAGGCCTTCTCCTTGGATGGAAGTTCTATGATAAACTCGCATGTGGCTTACGAGATGGTATTTTGAGGAGTCGAGTTAGTCTGGATAGGATACTATGTTATAGGATGAGACATAGACATATTAAACCCTGAGCTAAAGCTAAGAATGGTGACCTTTGTGCTAACTAGGAGATCTGAGGCTGTGGAGCTTATTAGGAGGTCTGTGAGGGTTATTGTGGATAGGTATGGTTCTAGGTATTGGTTTGAGAAGGATGAAAGGAGGGAGTATCCTGTGGAGTTTGTGGAAGACCTAGCTAGTAATGGTGTTTTTGGGGTCAATATTCCTGAGGAGTATGGGGGTGCTGGGTACGGTCTTTTTGAGGCTGCAGCTGTCCTTGAGGAGATTGCAGCCTCTCCTGGGGGTATGGCGGCTTCCAACTCTGTTCATGCTGCTTTGTTTAACAACCACATACTTGTTAAATACGGGCGTTCTGAGGTTAAGGAGAGGTACTTACCTGATATAGCTAAGGGTAGACTTAAATT
>Ga0079997_108475_pt1 | contig 98283 bp, 117 predicted proteins | sample PerSpoCPS_CMetaG_FD_69200 | JGI IMG/M metagenome (GOLD analysis project Ga0079997, IMG submission 69200) | Archaeal communities from Yellowstone National Park, Wyoming, USA - Perpetual Spouter C (PS_C) MetaG (SPADES assembly) (version 2) | ecosystem: Environmental > Aquatic > Thermal springs >...
CTAAGATCTTAATTAATAATCCAAATAAACCAATTCAAGGTAGATTCTGGAAAGGAGCTGAAATTAAGAAAACTAGAGGATTATATTCACATATTAAAAGAAATTTAATGAGAAAGAAACTTTTAAAAAAAGTAAAAAGATTTGGAAGAAAGGAAAAAAGGAAAACAAATCACTTATTACATATTATTGCTAACCAAATTATCAATTATGCAAAACAAAGTTTAAATCCCGTAATTACAATGGAAGATTTAACTCATATTAGAGAAAAATTTAATAAAGGAAGAAAGTTAAATAAGCGTTTCCATAGCTTACCATTTAGGAAATTGCAAAAATATATAGAATATAAAGCTCTTCTTAATGGAATTCAAATTTATTACTTACCAAAAAATTTAGTTAAAAATTCTTCTAAAACATGTCATAGATGCGGGCATGTTGCCCAAGTTGTTGGTAGAGAAATAAATTGTCTTAATTGTGGTCTAAGGTATAATAGAGATCTAAATGCCTGTATTAATATAGCCCATAGATTAATGAGATCTATGGGATGGGGAAGCTGTGAGCCTCCCAAACCAGCAAATGAGGAGCTAGGGGTAAACCCTACTCTAAACGCTGGAAGCTCCCGACTTTAGTCGTGGAGTAGCTCACATGACATTTTCAATTGTTATCTACGATCCAAACGAAGAAGCATGGGGTGTAGGAGTAGCAAGTAAATTTTTAGCAGTAGGAGCATTTGTTCCTTGGGTTAAAGCAAAAGTTGGTGCAATAGCAACTCAATCCTTGGCAAATTTAGAATATGGAACTAAAGGCTTAGAATTGCTAACCAAATATAATGCTTACGAGACTTTAAAAATTTTAATTTCTAATGATCCTTTAAGAGAATTAAGACAGATAGGAATTGTTGATTCAAAGGGTAATGCTACTGCTTTCACAGGCAAAGAATGTTATCCCTACGCAGGTCATATAATTGGCAATAATTTTTCTGTTCAAGGTAACATAATAGTAAGTGAAGAAGTTCTTGAAGCTATGGCAAAAGAAGCAGAAAGCAAAGGTAAGATCTATGAAAAGATCTTAAGAGCTTTAAAAGCAGGCGAAGAAAAAGGAGGAGATAAAAGAGGAAAACAAAGTGCTGCTATAATAATAGCTAAGCAGATTGAAAAAAGCGAAAAGGAATTTGATCCTTTAATTGTAGGAAAATATTTTGATTTAAGAGTAGATGACCATCCAGAACCTATAAAAGAGTTGGAAAGAATAATGAATCTTTGGATAGCTACTTTTGTTGAAGAGGAAATGGTAAATATTGAAGATTATAAAGATGAAATAGAAAAAGCCTTGAAAAAACTAGGCTATAAAGATTTGAAAACATGGGTTGAAATGAACAATTTTGAAGGAAAATTTACTGGAAATAAAATCGGAAAAAGTGTTTTAAAAATTTTGTTAGAACAAGCTAAATAATTTTATAATTTTCTTTTAATTTTTTTATTTTTATAATTAACAATATTATTAATATAAGTATTGTTATTGATGAAATAATTAATGCTTGAAATATCCATTCTTGGAAGTTACTTGCAGAATTGTTTATTAAAGTTGTTGCTTGCGTAAATAATGAGGTTATCTTTACTGAATATATTATCCATTCGCTATCTTCATTGTTTTTATAATTATTACCAGTTACATAAAGATTTCTTTCATCATAAACGATCTTGCCTTTATCTCCAAAGGTCAAGACATTTATTCCCATTGTTAATCTGTTTACTTCTTGAAATTCCTCATCTAAAATTAATATAACATGATTAACTACACCTTCCATGGTAACAACATGACCTGTCAAGTAAAGATAATCGTTAACGAATAAAATTTTTCCAATAATAAACCTTCCTCCTAAAGTAATTTTTTCTCCAGGATTTTTAACTAAATTACCATTTTTATCTAATTTAATAAGATTTCCTGAAATTGTAGCAATATATCCATTACCATTTTGATCAAAAGTAATCAAATTATAAGAATTAGAGAATTTTTCAGTATTAATTGTTTTTAAATAATTTAAATCTTTATCTAAGATTTCAATTTTTAATTTATATTCATCTTTTTTATAACCTACAACCCATATATTTTCAGTTAATGGGTTTACACCAATTGTTATATCATTTAAATTTGATATATATTCTTTTATTAATTTTAAATTAAGATCCCTTTTCTCAACGATCCATACAGTTCCTGAATAATCTTTAACTGGACCAACAATATATAAATAATTATCATGAAAAATAATTAGATTAGGTTCAAGCTGGGAAGTTCTTCCTCTTACTAGTTTAATTACGTTTAAATCTAAGTCCAAAGCTACATAATACCATGTTGGACCAGTTAAACCAACAATGTATAATTTATCGTTTACTACAATACAATCTGTAAATAGATCATTGAAAATTGTAAAATTGAAATTCCAGTATTTAACTAAATCTCCATCTTCTTTTAATCTCTTTTCAACACGAGCTTGATTATTATCGTTTTCTCCGCCCACAATAAAAATGTAATTTGAATTTTCGCAAACAGAATAAGCAAAATCTTTTCTCTGCGAAGGATTGCTTTTAACTATCCAATTAATTTCTAAAGATAAATTTCCTAATACTGAATAAATTAATAAAAATACTATGAATGATAAATTAAAATATTTTTTGTTCACATGTTTTAATATTTTACTTCATTAAATTATGTTTAACTTAAATTTTCAGTCAAAATTGTTCTTATAAATTGGTATAATTTGATCCATAAATTTAAAAAATATTTTTATGATAGAAAGTTTGTTATTCTTACTAATCCCTTGTTTTAGCTAAATATAAGAATATTATTAAAGGAATTAAACTCCATGCAAGACCTCCTATAGTTAAGTTAGTTAAAGTAATTCCGTATTCTTCAGGATTTATCAAAGAAGAAAATCCTCCAAATGTTGTAACTCTGTTTAAAACATAATAATAAACTAATGAAGGATATTGCATTGGATTTAAATAACCAAGCATAATACTTAGTTTTATAAATTCAGCAGAACCTAAAGAAATTCCAAATGCTGCTGCTATTGCTATTACTATTATTCCCCAGAAGAAACCAAGTATTAAAAACATAACTATTCCTATAGCTAATAAAACACCTGTCGATTTAGTTATATGGGAGAAAACTAGTATTATTCCTATAAAAGCAGCAGCTTCAACTATTAAAGCAAGAATTGTGGATATTAAAATATTCCATGAAATTGATTCGCCCATTAAATAAAGTATGTATAAATAAATTAGTAGATAATTTATAAATATAGCAAAGGATATTGCGAGGATCATTGATGCATATCTTGATATTGCAAGTCCTAGCCTTGTTACAGGTTTTGAAATTATGTATTCTAATATTCCTAAGATCTTATCTTTACCATATAGATTGTATGCTGCCAGTATAGCCATTAAGGAAACAAACATCGAGAAAATACTTGTTGTAAAGTTTTGTGCCAACTCAACAGGGCTTATAGTTTGAAATGCAGCGATATTTACAGATCTAATCGAAGATGCTATTATTTTTCCTTCATCATTTCTAAATTGTACTTCGGCTCTTATTTCAGCATTGCTAGAGGGTATCTTTATTCCAACTTTAAATATTTTATAATAATCATCTAGCTTACCTAAATATTCCCATTGCTTTTCTTCTGGTTGAGGTCTTGGGCCAGGTCCTGTAATATTTATGACGTAATATCTAAAATAGACATTGTAATTTGGTTTTTGTCCGCCAGTTTCTACATAGAATGTAACAATGTTTAAAAGAGAGGGATCTGAAGAATCCAATACAAAAGCAAGATTTGGTGATTCAACTTTTATTGTACCTTCTGAGGTATCTACCGAGAACCTATTGGCTATAATTTGACCTCTAGTAACGTTATAAAAAACATAAAACTTTTTTTCATCAACGTTAAACTTAAGTTTTGCAATTCCCTTAGCATCAGTATAATTTGTAGAAGAATATATTATTTTTGAAGGAGTATTAGGTGTCTGAGTAGAGATGTTATATATACTTATTTTAACTTCAGCGTTTTGTAATGGTTCGCCATACCTATTGTAAACAAATACATAAAGGGAATAACCATCTTCTTCTTTAACTAAAGAATACATATTGTTTAGCTCTGGGATAATAAAAGGTGAAGATGCTGAAAAGGAATAAAATAAGTATATAAAGCCTACGCTTATTATAATTAAAATAGCTGAAATTATTATGACAGTTTTACTTCTTATCGTTCTATTAAAATCATAAATTAAAGGAGAGAAGCTCATTTTTCTCCAATAAGCTTTAGGAAAAACTCTTCCAAACCTTCCTTTTGTTCAAAGAAGGATGTTATTGAGGCTCCCATTTTAACAAGCTCGCTGTTTATTAAAGCAGGGTCTTCTTTGTATTTTCTTAAAGTTACATTTTTTCCTTCAATGTTTACTTCACCTAATGAAGAAAGATAATTAACAATTTGAGGATTTAAATTGGAGATCGTTATTTTTAATACAGGTTCACTGTAATTCTTTAATTCTTCGGCATGCATTATTTTTATTATTTTTCCTTTATGAATGATCACTATCCTATCAGCCAAATTTTCTACTTCAGAAAGTATATGAGAAGAAAACAATACTGCTTTTTTATCTTTTCTTAATTCCAAGGCAAGCTCTCTAAAAAATCTTATACCTGTGGGATCTAAGCCATTCAATACTTCATCAAATAAGAAGTTTTGAGGGTCAGAAATTAAAGCAGCAGCTAAGGCAAATCTTTTCTTCATTCCTTGGCTATAAGAACCTATTTTCTTTTCTTCAAATCCTTCCAAACCTACTTTTTTAAGCAATTCTCTAGCTAATTTTTCTGCTTTATCTCCAGAAATTCCATGAAAACCTGCAAAATATTTTAGTAATTTTACAGCTTTTGCATTGTTATCAAATATAGGAATTTCTGGAAGCCATGCAACTCTTTTTGAAGCTTCTACTTTATCTTTTACTATATCATAACCATCTACAAAAACTGTTCCTTTTGTAGGTAAAAGAGCACCGCAAGATATTTTTATTGTAGTGGTTTTTCCAGCACCGTTAAGTCCAACAAAACCAACAATTTCTCCATCCTTAACATCGAAAGTAACCGAATCTATTGCAGGTTTATTTCCAGAATAAATTTTCGTAAGCTCCCTAATTTCAAGCATATTCTTAATTATTTTAAAAAATATTTAAATTTTAAGTAATACAAGAAAGTTAAATAAGTTTATTATATTCTTTTCTATTCTGATAAAATATTCCTATATAATCTTTTTGTTTTTAATTTCATTGCTTTTTCCATCTTTTAACTAAACAAAAATATTTTAGTAAATAAAAAATAACTAACCATGAGTGATACTGAAAATATCGTTAAGGAAAAAATTTTCAAGTTAGGATACCAAATAGTATAAGGTTGAAAGCGAATATAAAAGAGGGTAGTTTTGTGAAAATTATTTATGATGAAAAAGAAGATGTAATTAAATTAATTCCCTTTAAAAGAAAAAGATTAACAATAAGACTCGGAAGAAAAATTAAGGTTGAAGAAATAGAATAAGTTATCGAAGAGATGTTAAATGAGGCTACTACTTGATACAAACTTTTTAGTTTATGATATGACTGAAGACAACAAGCATAATAATTAGGCATTATAGATTATATACTGCTAATCGTCGATAGTTTACCACTTAAACTATTAGAACCGCAAATAGCTTCTTAACAACTTATCAAAATACAAGATAATTATTTAAGGTCATCTTTGAAATAATTTTCATATGGAAATATTATATACTTCAATCCAAATTTTCTTTTTGCTTAATCCTTTAGCTTCGATCCCATTATTAGTTCTAGCTTATCAAAGAGGTTTAAACGTAAGAATAATAGCAATTAAATCAGTAATATTAGCTTTTTTAATAGCTTTTGTTTTCATATTTGTAGGAAGATTTCTTTTTGAAATATTTGATATAAGTTTAGATTCATTTAGGACTGCTGGTGGATTGATCATAGTTCTGCTTGGAATAGAAATGGTATTGATGCGTGAAGAAAGAACCAAGGATATCAGTAGTGCTAAAGCATTAATATCGATCATTGCTACACCTATGCTTACAGGCCCTGCAACTTTATCTTTTTTGACTGTTAAATATATTGAATTAGGCTTACTTGATACTTTACTATCCCTTTTATTGGCTTTTATTGGAGTAGCTGTGGTATTTTTAAGTTTTGTTTGGTTTTTACCAAAAATAAAAGTTGAATATATAGAATTTGTAAGCAGACTCTTTGGTCTTTTTATAACAGCCTTTGGAATAGAAATGTTATTCTTAGGTGCAAAAAAATTATGGGGTAGTTAAGTTAAGAATATAAATATTTTAAAAAGAATTTCAATATAAAAATAATATGGGGCTACTATACTTCGTAATTAGACGTACAATTACATTCCTTCCTACTTTGTTAGGTGTACTTTTTATTTCTTATATAATTGCTTATGTAATACCTGCAAATCCTGTAAGAGCTTGGATAGGAGGTCAAAGAGTTACAGATCTTGAATTGTTAGAAAGAATTAGAAGAGATTATTATTTTGATAGACCATGGTATGAACAATTCTATTTTTTAGTTTCAAGTTTACTTTCAGGAAGTTTAATGGATCCTATAAGGCATAAGCCTGTTTTTGAAGAATTAAGTTATAGATTTCCAATTACTGTAGAATTGGCAATATTAGGTTTTTTGTTTACTTTAATAGTATCCTTACCTTTAGGATTTTTAGCTGCTAGGTTTAAAGATACCATAATTGACTTTCTAGTTAGATTTTTGGCTTTATTTGGTAGTTCGATGCCTTCTTTCGTTCTTTATTATTTTTTAATTCTTGCTTTCTTTGTTGCAACAAAATCTACATATTTAGCTGGAATACCTTACCCTTCAGCTTCTTGTATAGTTTTTATTAACAATTTACCTTCAAGTTTACCTATTCCTTTGAACTACCTTAGTTATATAATAGTATATGTTGGAGCTGTACCAATGTTTGGTGCAATGATTTGTGGAGAATTTAATGTAGTTTATGAAACATTGTTTAGATTATGGTTGCCTGCGTTATCTTTAGGGTTATTAAACGGAGGATTCATAGCAAGGATTTTAAGAAACTCTTTGCTTGATGCCTTAAGTTCAGAATATATTCTTTATGCAAAAGCAAGAGGATTATCAAGTTTAAGAGTATGGTCTCATGCCTTTAAAAATTCATTAATACCTGTAATAACAGTATTAGGAATAAACTTTGGCTCTTTGCTTACAGGAGCTGTTATAGCTGAAACAGTGTTTAATATACCAGGAATAGGAAGATATACTTTTGAAGCTATCATAAGACTTAATTTCCCAGGAATTATTGCAGCTACTTTTCTTTTCGGTTTAGTATATATAATAGTTAATTTTATTATAGATATTTTCTATGGGGTAATAGACCCTAGAATAAGATACAAATGAATCCTATAAATTTCATTTTATCAACATTTATAAATTTATATGTTAAGATTAGAGACAAAATTAATCCGGAATGGTCCCTAAAAAATTCTGCTAGGATCTCTGAATGGAAACTTATGGTTTTTGCTTTTAGTCAATCAAAAATAGGAGTTGCTGGCGGGTTACTAGTAACAATCTTTGTAGTTCTTGCAGTAATAGGTCCGTTATTAGCTTATATGGAATACGATTATTTTCCTATACTTGAAAATCCTGATTATAAACTCATACCTCCTAATACAGAATTTAACGGTCAAAGCTACATACTAGGAACAGATTGGTTGGGAAGAGATGTTTTAAGCATGATACTTTATGGTGTAAGAATATCTGTTGTTTTATCTTTTATTGTAATTATTTTAGGAGTTCCTTTGGGAATTATTTTAGGTTTATTATCTGGTTATCTTAAAGGATATTTTGATGAATTTATCATGAGATTAACTGATATTTTCTTAGCTTTTCCAGGATTAATATTAGCTATAGCCTTTGCATCGGTTCTTCCTTCAAGAATATATGATTTCTTTGAAGCTAATACTCAAATAAGAGATTTCTTTTTATGGATATTTGCACTTAAGCCTGAACATTCTCCTCATTTAGCAGCAATTTTTTCCTTAATATTAGCTTTAGTTATTGTTTGGTGGCCAGGTTATGCTAGAATAGTAAGGGCATCTACTTTAAGTGTTACCGAACAAGTTTTTATTGAAGCAGCTAAAAGCTTAGGTTTATCAAAAACCAAAATTCTTTTTAAACACGTATTACCTAACATAATAGCTCCGGTTCTTGTTTTAATAACATTTGATCTAGGAACTGTTCCTTTATTAGCTGCAGCTTTATCTTTTCTTGGATTAGGACCTCAGGAACCGGTTCCAGAATTAGGAAGGATAATATCCCAAGCTGGGCTATATTTCCCTGAAAAAAGCTGGTGGATAGTTGTTAGTTCAGGTATATTTTTGTTTTTATTAGCCTTAGGATGGAATCTTTTAGGAGATTCTTTAAGGGATGTACTTGATCCTAGAACAAGAAGGGCTATAGAATTTAAAAATGGTAAAAAATGAAGGAAGATAATGTTCTAGAAGTTAGGAATTTGCAAGTCAAATTTTACACGTATGCAGGAGAAGTAGATGCTGTTTCCAATGTTTCATTCAATGTAAAAGAAAATGAATTTTATGCTTTAGTAGGGGAAACAGGATGCGGTAAAACTGTAACTACAAGGGCTATAACAAGGTTAATTAGTCCACCTGGAAGAATATTGGGAGGAGAAGTATTATTTAAAAGGAAAAATGGTGAAATTGTGGATCTGTTAAAAATAAAGGAAGAAGAATTGAGGAAAATAAGGGGAAATGAGATATCTTATGTTTTCCAAGATCCTACTTCTGCATTGGATCCGCTTTATAATATCAAATCCCATTTTGAAGAAACAATATTAGCTCATCATAAAATTAATCGAAAAATAATTAAAGAAAGGGCGATAAATTTACTTAAAAAAGTTTTAATTCCTTCACCTGAAATGAGATATAAAGCTTTTCCGCATGAATTAAGCGGTGGAATGAGACAAAGAGTTGTAATTTCCTTAGCACTTGTAAATGACCCTAAACTTTTAATAGCTGATGAACCTACAACAAATTTGGATGTTACTATTCAAGCTCAAATACTTGATATATTTAAAGAAATAATGAAAGAGAGAAAAATGAGCATTATATTAATAACTCACAATTTAGGAATCGTAGCTGAATATGTGGATAGATTATCAGTAATGTATGCAGGTAAAATTGTTGAAACTGCCAAAACTGAACAAGCTTTTAATAATCCATTACATCCTTATCTTCAAATGCTTTTAAAATCCATTCCTAACCCCCTTAGAAAAATAGAAAAACTTGAACCTATACCAGGATTTGTTCCAAGTTTAATTAATCCTCCAAGAGGATGCAGATTTCATCCAAGATGTCCCTTTGCTATGGATATTTGTAAAGAAAAAGAACCTCAATTAATAGAAATAGAGAAAGATCATTATGTCGCATGCTGGTTATATGAGAAAAAATGACTGAACAATTATTAAAAATTGAAAATGTTTACAAATTTTTTCCAATAAAGGGAACATTCTTTAAAAAAATAACAGCTGTAGATAATGTTTCATTAAGCATAAACGAAGGAGAAACATTAGGAATTGTAGGGGAAACAGGATGCGGAAAAACAACTTTAGGTAAATTAATGGTTAAACTTCTTGATCCTGATAAAGGTAACATTTTCTTTAAAGGAAAGAATGTAAAAAAGCTTAAAGGAAAAGATTTGAAGTGGTTTAGAAGAAATGTTCAAATGGTATTTCAAGATCCACATTCTTCTTTAAATCCAAAAATGACTATTGCTGAAATATTACAAGAACCACTTAGAGAACATAAAATAGATGTTGGTAATATTGAAGAATTTTTAATAAAAAGATTAGAAGAAGTTGGAATGGAAAGAAATCTCCTTTACAGATATCCCCATGAGCTAAGCGGAGGGCAAAAGCAAAGAGTTGCAATATTGCGTGCAAGTATTATAAATCCCTCATTTATAGTCTTTGACGAACCTACTTCATCCTTAGATGTATCAGTCCAAGCTCAAACACTAAATTTAATTAAGGAAATGAAGAGAAAATATAATCTTACATATACTTTCATTTCCCATGATTTAGCTGTTGTTAGATATATGAGCGAAAAAATAGCTGTAATGTATCTTGGGAAAATTGTAGAAATTGGAAAATCTGATGAAATTTTTGAAAATCCTCTACATCCTTATACGAAAGTTCTAATCTCTGCTATACCTATACCTGATTATAATTTAGCAAGAAAAAGGGAAAAAGTTAGAATAGTGGGAGAACCGCCTAGCTTAATTAATCCTCCAAGAGGATGCAGATTTCATCCAAGATGTCCCTTTGCTATGGATATTTGTAAAGAAAAAGAACCTCAATTAATAGAAATAGAGAAAGATCATTATGTCGCATGCTGGTTATATAAAAAATGAGTTTATATATTAAACCATTAATAAATTTGGAAAAATTTGTTCATAAGTTTTGGTTTCCTGTAGGCATTTTAAAAATTCCAAAATATAAAAAAGGAGTTTACATTATCGATTGTTATTTTTATAAATTTTATTCTATTTCTTTAATAGATAGATTAGCATTAAGTGTTTATTTTAAAAAAGATATTATTCTTGAAGAAGAGGAAACAGTAAAGGCTAAAAAATTATCTGAGCTAAGTGTTTGCGATTTCAATGAATTTAAGGAATATATAAAGAATATTTGTTCAATAACTCCTTCTCCTCAAGAAAAGAGTTCATGGAAAAACTTAGATTTAATGAAATGGTCTGTAATTAGAATTTTTCCTTCAAAGAAAATTATTGAAGATATCGAAAAAAATGTTAGCGAAATTACACAAGAAAGCTTAAAATATAAATTAAATTATAAAATGCTTGTCGAAGAATTATTTTTGGATAAAATTTTAGAAAACAATTGTGAATGGAAACCTGCTTACGGTTTATTATGCATTGATAAAAAGGAAAAAGTTTATTATATAATTAATAACAAAAAATATAAAAAAGATTTATTAAAAGATATAATAAAAAAATTTATTTAATTAAAAATTTAATTATTTAATTCTCTTATGTAAGCTAAATTTACTTCAAAGGATAATTCTAGTGAGTTTAATAAGGATATGCTGGGTTTTGGTCTATAACCGTATAATTCTTCCCATATTTGAGCATTCCAGTAATATGGATTTATTTTAAGTAATATGTATTGATCTTCTTTATATTCAGCTACATAATATGGACCTGTTGAAATTGGTTTCTCTGCAAATAGTTTATGAACAGGATCATCTTCGCCAGGCTTAACATAATTAGCCCATACTGAAGGATTCTTACCATTATTACTTGCAGCTAATGCTTCATTGTATTTATCTCCTAATGCATATTGCATAGATATTACAGATGCTGGGCCAGTTGTTAAGATTGTTAGTATTGGTGGGTATGGGAAGTGTAATTGTAACTTTACTACTCCTTCAACTTGTCCTTTATAACCGAATATATTGAGTAAATCATTTAAATTATTTACAGTATAAGATTTTCCTTTATATGGTACTGTTAATCCTTTGGCTAAAACATTTTGGAATTCTTGAACGGTTAATACAGATGAAGCGTTTACATCTATGAAATCATTAATCAACCATGAAGGATCTAATGCTGCTCTTGCTACACGCCATAATGAGAAAAGCGCGTCTACAGCTGTTATGTTATATAATTTGTTGTTCCAAGGATCATAAGCCTTTACTCCGCTTCTTATTAATAAGTATAACTCTGTAGCATCAGAGCTAAATGCCCATGCTGCTGCCATTCCAGGTGAAGGATCTGTTGATTCCTTTTCAAAAACTACAAGTGGAGTATATATTTGTGTGAATATTTCCCATCCAAATGTTTCATAACTTTTAGCAGTATCAAAGGTATCGGGCCATCCAATTGTAGCAATAACCATTGTTTTTGCATCATTATTTATATCTTTAATTCCAGTTGGCTCAACGGGAGCATTACTGGGTTCCCAAACTAAATCATATCTTGCAAAAGTTGTTAATGGATAATACATATCTTTTACCCAGCTACCATGATTTTCTCCTGTTACTGCTTGGCCTAATAAAGGCATAGGAACTTCATGGTTAAAGATTATTACAGCAGCTTGTATTATTGCAACTCTAATTTCTGGATCCAATACTTTCTTAGATAACTTTGTTAATGCACTTGTAGCAACATCTCTCCAGTTTGATGGATTCATTGATACAAAAGCGTATGGTTTTTCCCAATTTTTATTAGTTTTTTCTTCATCTAATACATAGTTGACAACTAGCAAAGGTTTCGTTACAGTTTTAGTAAATGTTGCACCAGTACCTTTAGGACCTATTATAACATAGTATTTTTCTGTTTCAACTTCTCTATCAATTTTACTTAAATAATTACCGACTTGCTCAGCATTAACATTTGCATAATAGTTTAATTCTGTAAATTCTGCTCCACCCCAAACAAATGGTGTTAAATAGTTATCAGGATCTAAATAATCTGGAACCCATCCTAGTAATGCAACATCGTAATCAAAGTTATCGACTTTATCTAAAAATACAGGCCAAGCATAGGTTTCCACAACAACTTTAAATCCTAAACCGCTCCATGCATTTTGTAATAATGCTGCAATTTGAGCTCTTGCTGTATTGCCTGTATTGTAATATATTTTGATCGTATATTTAGCTGGGTCAAATCCTGTTTCTGTTTTTAATTTATTTATGATCTCTTTTGCTTTGGTAATATTGTAAGTATATTTGATTATATTAAACTCTGTGTAACCAGGCATTCCTTTTGGAACAACTGTAGATAATGGAACGTAAAGATCAGCGAATATTGTTTTTAATATTGTACTGTAAGGAATGGCATAAGCTAAGGCTTGTCTTACTTCTTTGATATTAAACGGTTCTCTTTGAGTATTAAACATTACATATTGTATTGTTAATCTTGGCTTATCTTTTCTGATTATTAATTGTAAAGTATGTTCTCCTTTTACTACTGTCCCGTTAACATCTTTCCATCTATCAGGTGTAACTGTAGCTATGTCTGCAGCTCCGCTTTTATAGAATTGAATTCTTGTTAATTCATCATTTATAATTACATAAAGTACTTGTTCATGTAATACTTTTTGAGGAGGCGGTGGTGTTGGGGTTGGTGTGGGGGTAGGAGTAGGTGTTGGTGTAGGCGTTGGTGTTGGGGTTGGCTGTAAAGTGCTATAATATATTCCTATTCCTATACCAGCTAATACTATTAGTACTATTATAGCAATTACTAATGTTCTGCTAATAGCGGTTTTTATTAATTTCGTATCCATTATGTATATAATAAAAAAAGCAATTATAAATGTTTATCAAATTTTTAAATCGGCATTCTTATAACTTTCCCTTGTGTTAATCTTATAATATCTTTAGGCTTAATTTTTAGAGTAGCATTTACTGCTCCTCCACCACCATAAACAAATTCTTTACCAATTATTTCTTCATCAATATAGCATTGTAACTGCTTTTTATGTCCTACAGGAGGAACGCCGCCTGCTTCATATCCAGTATGTTCTATAACTTCTTCAGGTTTAGCTAATCTTAATTTCTTAAAACCAAGCATTTTTGCCAATTTTGTTTGATTTACTTTTTTATTTCCCAGAATAATCACCAATATTGGTTCATCTTTTTCATTAATAAAAATCAACGATTTGATTATCTTATCAATTTCAACTTTTAGAATTTCGCTAGCTTTAGCAGCACTATAAGTTTCTTCATGTATTTGTATTTCGTAAGTTATGTTGTTTTCTTTTAAATATTTTTCAAGGTCCTTTGTTGTTAACATTTTATTTTATTTTTTCAATATATCAACATAAACTTCAGGTCTTCTATCATTTAATCTTTCTTTCCTAAATTTTTCCATTTTTTTAGGATCAATTTCAGCAATAATAAAACCTTCTTTTTCTTCAGCTGAAGCTATAATCTTGGGTATAATTACATCACCAATTATATCAAAATCAACAGCAAAACTTTTACCTTCAAATTCTGGCAACAAAAGAGTATTAACAGCTATAATATTTATTCTGTTTTCTAAAGCTCTTGTTAAAACGTAAAGCTTCCAAGGTTCATAACCTATTTTTTTAATTCTTGAAGGACAAAGCAATATTTCTGCTCCTTTAAGTACAAATATTCTAACAGCTTCAGGATAAACTAGATCATGACAAATACAAATAGATATTTTTGTATCGTTAAAATTAAAAACATTAAATTCGTTTCCTGGTAATGCTACTTCTTTTTCTCCTCTAAATAAATGAATCTTATCCTGCTTTCCTATTATTTCTCCTTCGTTGTTTATGAAATAACTTCTTACCTTCCTTCTTTCTTTATCTTCTACATAGTTTCCTCCTGTTGCTATAGCTATATTTTCCTTTTTAGCTAATTTTGTAAATATTGGAAGATGATTATTAAAATCTTTAGCATGAATCCAATGCTCAGGTAAGCAAGCTAGTTCTGCACCTATTTTTGCTGCTTGAGAAATGAGCCTTTCAGCTCTTTCAATTATTTCTTCAATGGTACCTTTTGAATTTGGCTGAATTAAAGCAACTTTTAGCATTATATCATATAATTCATATTAATTATAAGTTTAATGATTGTTGATGAGAAAGCTAGTTTAACTAAATTTTAAAATTTTAATAAATTCTTGTTTTGTTTTTCAAAATAAATTTTTCCATACAATAAAGATTTAAATTTGTCACAAATTTCATTGTAAATTGATCTTTCAGGTAAATAAGCTTCATACTTTCTTTTCTTTTCTCCAACAATCTCTAGGCTAAATTCCAGATCATCTCTTTTAATTGAAACTTTTCCTTTTTCTTTAACTTTTATATATTTTAATTCATTATAACTTAATATATTTTTAATTTTATATTTTATTTTATTTTTATTTAAAAAATTTAAAAAGTCTTCAATTTTTAACGTTTTATTCTTATAAACTTCTTTATTTAATTTATCACCATAACTTTTAATTTCATAAAAAATTGTGTCTATGATTCCCCAGAAAACATTGCTTAATAGATCATAACCATAAGAACCTCTTTTAAAAGGAGGTGAAATATCTGAATGACTTGTTTCAAGTTCAACCAAAGAATCTTCTGTAAAAATTAAAAAACATCTAATGTAGCATCCACCTAATGTTCTCCAAGAAAAAACATATTTCCAGCAATCAATAGTCAACATTACATTTTTATCTTTTATTTCTTCCATATGAATTAAATTTAAAAACAAATATTTATTTTAATAAAATTAAAAAATAAATAAAATAATAATTTATTAAATGGGTACTTTTCTTAAGGAAAACGCAGAATATTTCGAAAAGAAAGCAAAAGAAGCTTATTTAGAAAAGAGATATAAGTTCGTTTTATTTTTTGTTGAACAATCAATTCAATTATATTTAAAATATATTTTATTCAAAAATTTTGGTGAATATCCAAAGACGTATAAAATCATTGGATTGATCAACGAGCTAAAGGAATTAAATAAAGATTTTTTTAATTTTTATGAATAATTTTCCGATTCTTTTGATTTAATCGAAGAAGCTTATATAACTTCAAGATATTTAGATAAAGAATACTGCGAGAAAACTGCGAGAAAGGCATTGGAAGTTTTAGATGAATTCAAAAGGAGATTTGAAAAATGGCTAGAATAATAAAGCATAAAAAAGAAATAATTGAAAAATATCAGGAATTTAGGAGAAATTATTTAGAATATGCTAAAATAATAAAAAATATAGCTAAAGAAGTTTTTCAAGAAAATTTCTTGAAAATAATAGTTTTTGGAAGCATATTAAGCAAAAAATATAGAGTTGATAGTGATATTGACATTGCGATAATATTAAGGACAGAATCTAAAGAAGAGGAAAGAATAGCCTTTTATAAAGAGATTAGGAATAAGTTAGGATTTTTGCATCCCTTTGAATTTCATATAGTATCAGAATATAACTGGGAAAATTGGTATAAGAAGTTTATTAAAGAATTTTTAGAAGCTTAGTTATTATTGTTATTGAAATTTTCTTTGACGAAGCCTCTTACACCTCTTCCTGGATGTTCGGTTTTTTCCCAAAATACAGGCTTTGTTATTTCTTGATAAAGAGCTCTTAAGGCTGCCAATGGCATTAAAACATTCATGTATATTGCCATTAGCGGTATGTATTTGTAATGCTTTTTACCAATTCTTTCTAACATTGCACCTTTGATCCATGCAAAATAGTAAATTACGTTAAAAATTAAAGGAGCTATTGCAAAGAAAGGAAAAGTATCTGCCAATAGTTTTGTTGGGATTAAGCTATAGTATTCTAGTATCCATAAAGCAGTTAAAGCATATGCTACCCAATTTAATATTACTGCAAAGGGAGCAATTAGCATAAAGATGATGCTTATCAAATTTTTAAAACCTATTCTTTTTACTGCGTAAGGTTTTAAGAAAATTGGAATGTATTTCCATAATGTTTGCATCCATCCTCTAAACCATCTTGTTCTTTGTCTTAGCCAAGCCTTAAAATTAACAGGTGCTTCCTCCCATTGTCTTGCATCAATAACAGTAAACTTAGCTTTAGCGATGTTAAACCTAACTGTGAGCTCTGCATCTTCTGTTAAATTTATAGAATCCCATCCTCCCACTTCCTTTAATAAGGATTTCCTGAAATAATTTCCTGTTCCTCCTAAAGGAGTAAAAAGATTCAAATGACTTCGACCGTTTAAAAATATTCTAAACCATCCAGCATATTCCATAGCAAAGATTTTAGTAATCCAAGAATCTTCAACGTTACTTATACGCAATACTGTTTGAACGTAATCATAACCATGCTGAGTTATTGCAGAAGCTACTTTGATGAAAATATCTCTATCTAATATATCTTCAACATCAACAACTCCAATAATCTCTCCTCTAGCCATTTGGAAAGCATCATTAAGAGCGGATGGTTTTGTAGGGAAATATCTTCTTCTTCTTAATAAAACGACATCAGGATACTTTTGCTGGTACCAAAAAGCAATTCTTTCGCTTAGCTCGTCTTCCGTAACAACTATTATTTCTTTTCTATCTAAAGGATAATTGACATGGTTAATTATTACGTCTATTGTTCTACTTAAAATTTGTTCATTTCTTGATGGAACAATAACAGATATTGTTGGATAATATTTAAGATCAAGTTTAGGACTAAACGGTTTTCTTACACCAAAAATGATTTTAATTATATGTATAATTCCCCAAACAATGTAAAATATTGTTATAAACCAAGCAAGAAAAATAAAAAATGGTTTTTGGTAAAATATTAACAATAATATTATAAAAATTACAAAAGATAGAAAAATAAAAAGTCTTTTTTTATTCATTAACTTTTATAAATTTGAAATTATTTTTTCTGGTATTTCTTCTTCCGAGTTTACATTTATGATTTTAATCCTCTCAGGATTTAAAATAGCTGCAAACTTTGAGATATCAACTTTCTGCATCATTATAAGAAATACCTTACCATCAATGTCTAATGATTTAACAATAGTCTTTAATAATATATTGTGCAACTCGCTTATATCTAAAATAATCTCCACTGCAGCTACCAACTTATCATCTTTCTTTATTACTAGCGGAAAGAAATGTCTAGAACCGCTAATTCCTGATACTGAAGAGAAAACTAAAGCATTTAAGTTTTTTTCAAAATTTATTCTCAATGATGTATGGTATAGGATATTGGTCAATTTGGAATAATAGCTAACATTCTTACCCAATTTATATATAGGATAATTAATAATTTCAGTTTCATCTACTTTAAATTCATGATTGTTATTGCACTTAATTAAAACTAAAGGAAACTGAAATACATTGAAGCAACTGTTGCATCTGAAAGAAATGCCAGGTCTGCCGTAATCTATTCCTACAGTTTTTAACACTTTCTTACACTTTGGGCATAAATATACATCGTTTCTAGTAAATTCTTGAACTGTAGCGACGTAGCCACATTCATAATGTACTATAAAATCTGCTTTAATTAAAGCATCACTTTTGCACATTGGACAAACAAATTTGATCGAAAGATTTAAATTCTTGCAAACTGGACAAGCTATGAATGATGCATAAGATTTTATTTCGAAAATTCCTCTTTTTTCAAGCTCTTGTAGTCTATCGATAGGTAATACCTTTCCTTCTATAGAATAAACAATTCCTTCATTGGTTAGTGAAGGCTTAATTTCATAATCTTGACCTTTGATGCTTAGTATTGAAATCAGCAAAATATCCTCATCTATCATATTACCTCTATCTTTCAATATTTCTAACATATATAGCTATATCTTTAGTATGTTTTAGGGGTATATAAATTTTTACGCATGATTTTTTTTGTAAAATTTATAAATAATAACAAAATATTCAGAAAAATATTGAACTCAAGTAAAACTAAGGGTTTATCTTCATTATTCTATTTCGTATTATTATAGATAACTTTTATTAAAAAAACTATAAATAAAGCCGACGAAAACATAAAAGGAATCAAATAAACTGGATTGTAAAAGTAAAATCCGAATTTAGCTGAAATAGATAATGAAAAAATAAAAATGATTAATATACTAACGAAAATAGTTGTATATAATCCAATCTCTTTATTCCTTTTATAAATTAAAAAACTTATTAAAATTAGAAGATTTATAATGATCAAATAAATTAAGTCGGAAAAAAATAAATTCAAATTAAAAAAATGAAGATAACTAAAAATAGCTGTAAAATAAGCTAATATAAAAATCAAATTATCAATTTTATAAATTTTTATATCATTATTTAATTTTAATACGGCATAAAATTTTGAAATGTATAAATATGATCCTAAAATGCTAAAAACAAAACTAAATGGTGTAATTATAGCTATAGCAATCGGAACAGCTTCTTCATTATATAAATAATTATCCATTAAAGGAAAGAAAGGAAACATATAACCATGGGTAAAAGAATCAAGAAAGACATGTAAATTTGTTCCTGAAATTCCAGAAAATAAATAAGATTTAAAAGGTAGTTCTTTATCACTATGGATTAAAAACTTTTTATAAAGTAAATCAAGACTTCTTAATTTAAACATAATAAAAGCTAATATTAAGCCTAAGAAGATTGAAAATAAAAAAGTATGAACGATACCATGGTGAGGAAAAGGTAATCCCAATATTAATACAGCTGCTGGTTCTAAATCTGTTATTACGTTTGCTATTAAAAAAGTTGGCAAATGAATTTTATTTCTTAGTGGATAACCTATGCCTAATGCTATTCCTAAATGAAAAGTTGTGAGTGGCATACTTAATTGGTTTATATAAATTTTTAGATTTATAAAAAATTAAAGGTGCTGAAAGGCAAAGATTATGCGAAAAATTCTGAACCTATTCTTATTTAATTCTTGTTTTAAAAGTTTGCTATAAAGGATAAAGAACCACTGTTTCTTAAAGCAAAACAGAAAATTAAACAGATAAATCTTTTGAAGGAAATTGAAATTTTAAGATATACAATTATAGATAAATTTATAAAAGTAATTATAAATAAATAATTTAGAAAAATGCATGAATATAAAGTCCGTGTTAGATTATCGGAAACAGATTATTTAGGAATAGCATACTATTCAAATTATTTTGTTTATTTTGATGTTGCAAGAATAGAACTTTTAAGAGATGCAGGAATAACAAAAAATGAAATGGATAAGAGAGGATTAACCTTTGTTTGTGCTGAAGCAAGCTGTAAATATTTAGCTTCTTTGGAATTTGATGAAATAATAACGATTAAAACTTGGATAGAAAAAATTGGTAACAGTAGCATAGTTTACAGACATTTAATTTTAAAAGAAAATGGAGTTGAAGCTGCACAAGGATATGTAAGAGATGTTTTAGTTGATAAAAATAGAAAGCTTGTAACGATACCAGAAGAATGGAGAAATTCACTAATTAAATATTTAAAGATTTAAAGTTCAAATACGTATCCCGGTATTCTTGGAAAAGGTTGAACTTCTCCTATATGATTGCAACCGCAAATCCATGCTATAACTCTTTCAATTCCTATTCCAGCACCTGCTGAAGGTTTTAACCTTCCTTCTTTAGCTAGCTTTAAAAGCACACTGTAATTTTCCTTTCTTACACCATCTCTTTCCATTTTTTTAACTATCTTTTCATATTCATATTCCCTTCTGGAACCAGATAATACTTCTCCTATATTTGGAAGGAAAAGGTCATAGTTATCCCATTTGCCTTTTTCAAAATCTTCAAAATCATAAAATTCCCTAGGAATGTTGACTACCCATACCGGAGTCTTTTCTTTTTTAACTTTTTCTTCCCATTTTTTTCCAAATTTGCTTTCCAATTCTTCTATATCGTAAACTTTAAAAGGTAAATCATAGCTGTTTATTTTTTCATATACACCCAAAAACTTTAATTCTTCCTTCAGCTCTTTTTTTATGTCATTTAAATATTCTATGAATAATTCTTCTACTAAACTCATTACATCCTTAGAGCTTGCATATCTTATTTCAAAATCCAATTGTGTAAATTCAAAGCAATGAATTCCAGTAAAAGCTCTTTCTCTTTTTTCAATTCTTATATTTGGAGATAAAACAAACATTTTAGGTGTTAATAGAGAAGCGATAACCATTTTATGAACAATCATACTAAGCATCATTCTTACATTTTCTTCGTAAATTTCTGTCTCAATTCTTTTTTCTATCGAAGCTCCTGGATCTGGCCATAAAGGATCTGTGGTTTTAGAAAGAATTATAGGCAAAAACCATTCGAAACCTTTTTTTATAAAAAATTCTGTGAAATATTTTAACGTATAAGTAGTAACTTTTGCTATTCTTCTTCTCCTTTCCAAGTTTGTTTCTTCGTAGATGGGTTTCGGAATCTCTTTTAAGGTATAAACCATGTTTTAAATTTTTCAAAAAATGCTATATAAATTTTTTATTATTTATGGCGTAAAATTTTCAAGAAATACTCAATATAAAAGAAATTTCTTGTAATAGTTTTATAAAAGAGTCTTTTAAATTAAAATTTTTTCATACATCTTTAATTTCCATAAAGGAGTATTCTTAAAATTAAAAATTATTTTAAAGAATGTAGGTTTACGATAAATAAAAAACTATATGCTATGAGCATAAGAGCTTAATATATAAAATAACAATATACTTTTAATGAGAAAAATCGTTTTCTGTGATTTTGATGGAACTATAATTTACGAAGATGCATTAACATTGCTTTTATCAAAGTATGCAAAGGGAGATTGGGAAATTTATGATAAATTGGTAATTGAAGGAAAAATGACTTTGGAAGAAGGAATAAAAAATCAAGTAAGCTTAATAGAATATAAAGATCAGAGTGAGTTAAACGAATATTTGATCAAAAATTGTAATTTAAGAAAAGGTTTCAAAGAATTTTTAAATTATTGTAAAAATAATAATATTGAATTTGTTATATTAAGTGCAGGATTAGATTTTTATATTTATTTAATACTTGAAAAATATGGAATAAAAGATATTAAAATAATTTCTCCAAAAACTATTTTTAATAATAATAAAATTATAGTAGAATTTCCTGAGGTTGATAGGAAATATAAAAATTTTAAAGAAGAAATCGTAGACAAACATTCAAATTATTATACAATTTTTATAGGTGATGGTTATAGTGATCTATGGCCAGCTTTAAAATCAAGGAAAATTCTTGCGATTAAGAACTCATTGTTGGATAAGGTTCTAAAAGAATTGAAAATAGAAGCTTTTGCAATAGAGGACTTTTTTGATGTTATTAAAATTTTAAGTTTTTCGCTATAATTATGTTTTAATTCATTGTAGTTATTGATTTCTTTAACTTTTTAATAAAATGCTGCCGAGATTTTATGATTTCCATCTCTATCATAATAAGAGACTTTTCAATTTAGTATTATATTTATATACTTATTTAGCTCATATATTTTTTAGTAATGCAAGGAAGTAAGCTTAAAGAAGAGATACTTATGCTATTAAAAGAGGATGAAATGTTCAGGTATGCTGTTTTAGGCTTGTTGGGCTATGATGTAATATTAAAAAGATTAGAGGAACATGATAAGAAATTTATCGAGATTCTTCATAGATTAGAGGAACATGATAAAAACTTTGTTAAGATCTTTGAAAGATTAGAAGAGCACGACAAAAAGTTTATTGAGATATTAAAAAGGTTAGAGGAACATGACAAAAAGTTTATCGAAATTCTTCAAAGATTGGATGAGCACGACAAAAACTTTGTCAAGATTTTTGAAAGACTTGAAGAACATGATAAAAATTTTGCCAAAATTTTTGAAAGGTTAGGTGAGCATGATAAGAAATTCGTTGAAATATTAAAAAGGTTAGAGGAGCATGATAAGAATTTTGCTAAAGTCTTTGAGAGGTTAGAAGAACATGATAAAAAATTTATCGAAGTCGTTGAAATATTAAAAGATCACGATAAGAAATTTATCGAAATTTTCAATAGACTTGAAGAGCATGACAAAAAATTTATCGAAGTCATTCGAAGATTAAATGAACACGATAAAAACTTTGCTAAGATCTTTGAAAGATTAGAAGAGCACGACAAAAAGTTTATTGAGATATTAAAAAGGTTAGATAGGCATGATGAAAACTTTGTTAAAATCTTTGAAAGATTAGAAGAACATGATAAAAAGTTTGATGCAATGTTAGAAGAAATAAAAAGAATCTGGATAGGAATTACAAGGTTAAGAGAGGAGGTTGGAAGATTATCAAGGAAATATGGTTTTGTTTTGGAGGATATAGCAGTAACAAAGCTTCCTATACTCTTAGCAAGGGAAGGAATAATTATAGATAGGGCAGATATAAAGGCTAGATATCCAATAATAGTTGATAAAGAGGAGGTAGAGGTGGATATATATGTTGAAGGAAAAGTTAATGGTAAGACTGTTAAAATAATTGGTGAGGTTAAAGGAAGAATTGATCAAAATGATGTTATTAGGTTTTATAATAAGTTTAAGAATTATGATGCAATAAAGTTCATGTTTGGTCATACTATAAGACCCAATGCTGAAATTAAGGCAAGAGAATTAGGAATAAAGTTATATGCTACGTACAGTTAGTTCCTAAACTTTTAAAAGGTTTAGCTAAAATTAATTTAAACTTATTGTTAATCTACTTTTTCGTTTTGAGGACGAGATTTTCATTTTTGTAATAAGCTTATCAATCATGAAACTTTTCTTAGAAAATACAATATAGAATCTTAATCAATCTATATAGACTATATACTTCAAAAATAAAAGTATTTATAAACATTATGAGCATATGAAAAGAAAAGGTATAAGTCGTATTGTATTGGTAAGCATAATAGTAGCAGTAATAATAGCAGCAGGTGTTGCATATGTATTTGTCGCATCAAACCAAAACCAAGGTACAAACCAAGGTACAACACCAACTCAAAAAATTAGGATTTCAGGTGCAGGATCAACATTTGTTGCCTATTTTATGCAAACTGCAGCATATCATTATGCTCAAAAATATCCTGTAGAAGTTGATTATGCTTCAATAGGTAGCGGAGGAGGAATTAAGCAGTTCATGGAGAAAACGGTTGATTTTGGTGCCTCTGATGCTCCTTTACCTCGTAGTCAATGGGAAAAAGCAGAAGATGCTCTGCATATACCAGTTGTTATAGGTGCAGTTGTTGTTGTTTACAATATTCCTGAGATACCTTCTAATATCCGTTTGAAATTTACAGGACAAATAGTAGCAGACATGTATTTAGGAAAGATAACTAAGTGGAATGATCCTGCCCTTGTTTCTTTAAATCCACAACTGGCAAACATCGATAAACCTATTACAGTAGTTCACAGATCTGACGGAAGCGGAACGACATACGTTTTTACACAATATTTATCTGTAGTTTCAAAAGAATGGGCTGAGAAAGTAGGATACGATACATCCGTAAACTGGCCTGCACCTAATAAAATAGGTGGTAAGGGAAATGAAGGAGTAGCAGGAGTTGTTCAAAAAACTCCTTATACGATCGGTTATGTCGAATATACTTATGCAGTTAAAAATAATATACCTTACGGTATGCTAGATAATCCTTCTACTGGAGAATTTGTTGAGCCAACAATACAAACAATAGCTAAAACTGTGGATTACATTGCATTAACTTTACCAAGAGGAGACGAAGATTGGTCAAAAGTATCTATAATTGTTTCCTTCTTTGAATTAGCTAAAACGAATAAGAATTTATCAGGAGCATTTCCTGTGGTAAGTTTTGTATATGTTTTTATATATAAAGAACTTTCAAAAGTACCAGGAATGACAAAGGAAAAAGCTAAAGCTCTTGTTGAATTCCTAAGATGGCTTGTTAAAGATGGCCAGCAATATGCAGAACCATTATATTATATTCCTTTACCTCAATCAGTTACAAATCTTGCTTTGGAAACATTATCGATTGCTAAGTTTCAAGGAAGCAACCTATAACAAACTTTAAAATATGAAAGGAGATAAAGTTTTTTTATATATTTTAATTTTTGTTTCTTTATTTTTCATCTTAACCGTTTTTTTATTAGGCCTTGAATTATATCGAGGTTCTGAAAATGTATTCAGAATTTTTGGAATCAATTTTGTTTTAACTACTGGATGGGATCCTGTAAAAGGTATATTTGGTATTGCTCCTTTAATTCTTGGCTCATTTATAACATGTTTAATAGCATTAATTATTGCAGTTCCATTATCTTTGTTTATTGCATATTTTTTAAATGAGCTAACACCTTATCAATTAAAACTCTACTTTTCTTCATTAATTGAACTTTTAGCTGCTATTCCAAGTGTTGTTTATGGTTTATGGGCTCTCTTAGTTTTGGCACCTTTCTTAAGAGATAACGTATATTTACCTCTTCAAAGAGCACTTAGTTTTATTCCTTTCTTTCAAGGAGCTGTAACAGGCTACGGAATACTTACTGCAGGAATAGTTTTATCTATAATGATACTTCCTACAATTACTTCCATTACAAGGGAAGCGTTAGGATTAGTACCTTCACCTATTAAAGAAGCAGCAATTTCTTTGGGAGCAATGCAATACCAAGTAGCTCTTTTGCTATTTAAATACATAAAATTAGCTATAATTGGAGCTATAATATTAGGTTTTGCAAGAGCCTTTGGTGAAGCTATGGCTGTAGCAATGATAATAGGAGGAAAGCATGATTTTCCATTACATATTTTTGACACAGGTTATACTTTACCATCCATAATTGTTAATGAATTTACTGAAGCTGTAAATCCCCTTCATTATGACTCTTTGATAGCTGTAGGTTTTGTATTATTCCTTATTGCTTTAGCTAATATCGTTGTAGCACGTTTGATAATATACAGAACTACTCGTTATATAAAGGGTGTTGTAGTATGAAAATGTTCTCTTTAAAAAAGTTTTATAATTTAGCTTTTATTTCTATATGCGTTATAGCGTTTATACTAGCTATGATACCTTTAGCATGGATCTTAATCGAGGTAATAATTAGAGGAATATCTGCATTATCAATAGAACTTTTAATAAACAAGGCTAATCCGCCAGGAATTCCTGGTGGAGGAATTGCAAACTACATTCAAGGAACAATAATACTAGTTGGTCTTGCATCTTTGATCGGATTTCCTGTTGGTCTTTTATTAGGTATTTTTCTGTCTGAATATAAAGAGCATAAACTAGCTCCTTATGTTAGATTTTTTGTAGAAGTATTTGCTGAATTTCCAGCAATTGTAATAGGCATATTCATTTATGTTATTTTAGTAAGAGGTGATATATTTAAGCTGTTTGGATTAGAAAAAGTTTGTATCGGAGGATTTTGTATAGGTGCAACAGGCTTCGCTGCTATAGCAGGTGCAATTTCATTAGCTTTATTAATGATACCTATCGTGGCAAAATCAGTTGAAGAATCCCTTAATCTCGTACCAATTAGTATAAAGGAAGCTGCCTTATCTTTAGGAATAAGCAGGTGGAAAAGTGTTTTTATTATATCAATAAGCTATGCAAGGTCTGGAATCCTATTAGCATATATTTTAGCTCTTTCTAGGATAGCAGGTGAAGCTGCTCCGTTGTTATTAACAGTATTAGGTAGCTTTTATTGGTTCACAGGTCTTTTTGATAGAATAGGTGCTTTACCATTAGCTATATTTACATATGGAATTTCTCCTTTTGAAGATCTAAAGGCTCAAGCATGGGCAGCCTCGCTATTATTAATTCTTGCGATATTAATTTTAAATATCGGCTTAAAGATTATAATAAAAAGGAAATTCGGGTGGTAAAATGGACATAATATTAAGCGTGAAAAATTTAAATGCTTGGTATGGAGAAAAGCAAGCACTTTTTGATGTGAGCATAGATATTCCTAGGTATCATATAACTGCTATAATAGGACCTTCAGGATGCGGTAAAACTACTTTATTAAGATGTCTTAATCGTTTACATGAACTGGGACAAGGAAATAAAGTTAAAGGAGAGGTTTACTTCTATGGTAGAAATTTCAAAGGAAACATTTATGATCCCAATGTTGATCCTACTGAAATAAGAAAACATATGGGCATGGTTTTCCAAAAACCCAATCCTTTCCCTATGCTTTCAGTTTATGATAATGTAGCAATTGGTTTAAAAATAAATGGAATAAAGGATAAGAAGAAAATTGATGAAATTGTAATGAATTCCTTAAAAAAAGCTTACTTGCTTGATGAAGTGAAAGATTCGTTGAACAAATCTGGAGCAAGTTTATCTGGAGGGCAACAGCAAAGATTATGTATTGCAAGAGCAATTGCATATAATCCAGAAATACTTTTAATGGATGAACCAACTTCTGCATTGGATCCTATAGCAACTTCTAAAATAGAACAACTTCTTGTAGAACTAAAAAAGGAATTTACTATAATAATAGTAACTCATAATATGCAACAAGCAGCAAGAATTTCTGATTATACAGCTTTCATGTATCTAGGTAAATTAATAGAATTTGCGCCTACTGAAGAGCTTTTTGAAAATCCTAAGCATGAACTTACTGAAAAATATATAACGGGGAAGTTCGGATGAGGTTAATAGACGAAGGTCTTCAAAGGCTTAATTCAAAGATAATAAGAATGGCAAATCTTTCTAGGGAAACTGTTGAATTGGCTGTAAACGCATATTTAAAAAATGAAAAATTAACGGATAAAATTTTCCATAATTCAGAGACTTTAAGGATACTTCAAGATGAAGTAAGTGAGATTGCTGTTGAGTTAATAGCTAGATATCAGCCTGTTGCCTCTGATTTAAGATATATAAAATCATGCATGGAAATTGCCTATGGATTTTCAAGATTTGGAAGATATGCTTATGATATTATGCAAGTATTGGAAGTATTTGGAGATTTATCTGTATGTGATCATACTAATATAATTAAAGCTAGTGAAATTGTACATAAAATGATAGATCTAAGTATTGAAGCCTTTATAAATAGAGACCTAGAGAAATCGCTTCTTGTTGAAAAAATGGATGACGAAGTAGATAATATTTATGAATCATACATAGCTAATTTAGTAAAAGAAAAATACAAAGATTTAAAATGTGCTGTTTCAGCAACTTTAATATTACGTTACTTAGAAAGAATTGCTGATCATGCTTCTTATATAGCTGAAGCTGTCCTTTATATTGTTAAAGGAGAGAGAAAACCTAGGAAGTAAAAGCATTTTTTATTTTTAATTGATTATTTTTTTGTTATGAGTAAAAAAGCTTTCTTTGCAGTTCAACTTTGGGGTTCCGAAGTTAATGTTCTTAGTTTATTTGAAAAGCTTGAAGAATTAGGATATGACGCAGCTTATTATGGCGATGGTCCCTTTAATTGGGTTCTAGATTGCTTTACAGTTTTAGCTATTGCATCTTCTAAGACAAGTAAAATTAGAATTGGACCTGCTGTAACGTATCTTGAAGGTAGTTATAGACATCCTATTTCAGTAATTAAGGCTTTATTTACAATTGCAAGATTAAGCAATAATAGACTTGATGCAAGATTTGGTTTCATAAAAGAAGAAGCAAAAGAATATTGGTCTAAATTTGGGATAAATATTCCTAAAGTAAAGGAAAGGATAGATAAATTAGAAGAAGGATTGATCATAATGAAAGAATTAATGAATAAAGGTTTCTCAAGTTTTAAAGGAAAAAACTATGAATTGAATGTAAGTGATTTTAAACCTTTGGCTAAAGTGCCTATATGCATTTCGGCAATGCGCAAAAGAACAATAGAAATAGCATTAAAGTATGCAGAAATATGGGAATTATCCTATTTGCCTCCTGAAACGCTAAAGATTATAATAGATAAATACCGTGACAAAATAAGAAACATAGAAATTTCGCTTGAATTGGATGTTGTAATTGGTAGAAATGAAGAGGATTTTAGAAAGAAATTTATTGAATATTTAAAAATTAGAAAAACAAAAGAAGAAGAATTATTCATAAAATCTGCAATAAGTGGAACGCCTGAAAAATGTATTCGGAAAATTGAAGAGTATCTTGATTTAGGAGTAAAGAGATTTACTTTAGCTTTTAATGAACTTCCTAATCTTGAAGGAATTAAAATTTTTGCTAAAGAAGTAATACCTTCCTTTTAATTTTATAAATAAATTTAAGTTAAGTTATATAAAAAAATATGAATCTTTCTTTTTGGGATCTTGCATATACTTTTGGTTTTACTCCTTGGGATACAAAAGAGCCTCCTGAAGAACTTATCGAATATTTGAATAAAGGAAAAATAAAACCATGTAAATCATTGGATATAGGTTGTGGAAAAGGATATTTGGTTAGGTTCTTGGCTAAAAATGGTTTCGATGCATATGGTATTGATATATCTTCTGTAGCGATAAAAATAGCAGTTAGCGAATTGAAAAAGGAAAATATTGATGCTAAGTTATTCAATATCGATTTCACTAAAATTGAAGAGGTTAAAAAATTAGGAAAATTCAAATTGATCACTGATATAGGATGTTATCATAGCTTAAGAAATAATAAAAGGGATTTTTATCTGAAAAGTCTTGATGAAGTAGCTGATAGAGGCTCAATATTTATGATTTGGGCCTTTGGAAAAGGTTTGTGGGGTCCTCTAGGTATAGAGGAAAATGAATTAGAAGAAAAACTGAAGTATAAATTTAAGCTAATTGATAAGCGGCAATATGATACTTATGGCAGAAAAAGTTTCTTCTTTGTATTTAAAAAAGAGTAAATCATTAGTTCATAGGTTATCTTAACTTCTCATTTTTTCATTAAGTTCTATGAAACGTGAAATCTAAAAAATTAAGTTATAGCATATTCATCTTGATTTTATAACTTGGATTAAATTGAATAAATCGTAGCAATGTTTTAATTTAAAATTTTTTACTTTATTAATAAAGGAATAAAATTTTAATAAAGTATAAATAAAAGTTATTTGCCATCATTGTTTCATGGAATATGTTCGCCTAGGGTCATCGGGCCTTAAAGTATCAAGAATAGCATTAGGTACAATGTCCTTCGGCGACCCAAATTTGCAATTGTATGGGCATGGATGGGTTGTTGGCAAAGAAGAAGCATTTAAAGTGTTGAAAAGAGCTTGGGATCTAGGTATTAATTTCTTCGATACAGCAAACTACTATTCACTAGGTAAATCAGAAGAAATATTGGGTGAATTTTTGCAAGGAATGAGGGATGATGCAGTTGTAGCAACAAAGGTATTCTTTCCGATGAGCGAAAAGCCCAATGATAGAGGTTTATCAAGAAAGCATATAATGAAACAAATAAACGACTCGTTAAGAAGGCTAAAAACTGATTATGTGGATCTGTATCAAATTCATCGCTGGGATTATGAAACTCCTATCGAAGAAACTTTGTCAACTCTTACAGATCTTGTAAGGCAAGGTAAAGTAAGATATATAGGAGCATCAAGCATGTGGACATGGCAGTTTGCAAAAGCTTACTTTATTGCTGAGTTTAAAGGTTATGAAAAGTTTATAAGCACACAAACATTATACAATTTGCTTTATAGAGAAGAAGAAAGAGAAATGATACCTTTTTGCAAGGCTCATAACATTGGATACATGGCTTATGGTCCCAATGCTGCAGGAGTTCTTTCAGGAAAATATTATAAAGATGGAAAATTAGTTGTAGATTCTAATGCACCTGAAAGATTAAGACCTGAAATAGGATTTTATCCTTATAAGCTCTATATAGAGCCTCCTGATAATCCTGAAATTGTGAGAAGAGTTATAGAGGTAGCTAAGAATAAAGATGCAACACCTTCACAAATAGCAGTAGCATGGGTTATTCATAAAGGAGTTATTCCAATTGTAGGTACTAGCAAAGTTGAGCATCTTGAAGAGTATGTTGGAGCATTGGATATAAAATTAAAGGAAGATGAAATAAAGTATTTAGAAGAACCATATAAGCCAAAACCTGTTCTTCATATAGCTCCTCCTCCTGCAATATCCCAACTTTTTAAAACTTAATTTTATTCTTGTCTGGGAATAAATTTTAAAGATACCGAATTAACACAATATCTTTTATTTTTGGGCGTAAAACCTTCTCCGTAAAAGATATGTCCAAGATGGGCTCCGCAATTAGCGCATTGGATTTCTATCCTTACACCATCAGGATCAGGAACTTTTTTAACAGCTCCTGGTATTTCATCATCGAAGCTTGGCCATCCGCATCCTGAATCAAATTTATCTTCAGATTTAAATAATGGAGCTTCGCATCTTTTACAAACATATATTCCGGGCTCGAAATGATAAACATATTCTCCAGAAAACGGTGGTTCTGTTCTTTTATAAACTATAACCCATTCTTCAAAAGGAGTTAATTTATTCCATTTTTTATTCTTTTCCATTTTATATTTTTTAATCTATATGAAATTTAAACCTTTATTTCATTCCAATATTTCATTCTTGTTTTCTGTTTTTTAATGATAAAGAACAACTTTCATTTATTGAAAAAGACTTAAATATAATTAAGTTCTTTTATTCAGTGATGAGTCATGTAATTGAAATTTTTTCAGGAGGTTGTTATTTGTGTCAAAGAACAATTAAAATCATCGAAACCGGCAAATGTTATGGTTGCAAAATGATCGTTTATGATTTAAACAATGTAAATGAGGAAATAGCAAAGAAAATTAAAGAGTATAAGATAAATTCTGTTCCAACAATAATTATAGATGGGAAAATTAAGATTGTTGGATTGCCTAGCTTTCCATGGATATGTGATAATGAATTTTATAAATATTTAGAAAAAAATTTTAGTATTAAATGAAAAGAAAGTATTTAATTTCATTTATTCTTATATTTCTTGTTTTAATTATTATAGCAGGTATAAATTCATATTATCAAAATAAAACGAGTGATACGTCATTAGCAATTATGTACAAGTCTGAAGGTTGTTTGTGCTGTGTTGAATATTCGAAATACTTAAACTCTCATGGTATAAGTGTTAAAATAAACATCGTAGAAATAAACTCTTTTATGGACAAATATAACATTCCTAAAGATTTACGGAGTTGCCATTTCATAATCTTTCAGGGCTATATTATAATAGGTCATGTGCCAATTGAAGCGATAAATAAATTATTGAGCGAAAAGCCTAAAATAAGAGGAATATCGCTTCCTGGAATGCCTAGCGGTTCTCCAGGTATGGATGGTGCTAAAACTGAAGAATTTATAATTTACAGCTTTGATTTCGATGGGAATATCAGAGTTTTTATGAGGATATAAAAAGTTATTGTATATTTTTACAATTAAATAAATCTTAAAAAGGCATACTAAAATTATTAATTTTTGAATATTTCTAAAAGAATATTCCTCCATTAAAGATTTAGACATTTTATAGTAATAAGTTAATATAAGGAATATGTCAAACTTTGTTGAAATTAACGAATATTTGACGATATATTTATTCAATGAATGATACTTTGTTACAAATAAAACTTTTAAAGAACGTATAGAAGATTTTTAGATTATTAATTGAAATTAGATTTATATAAGAGAGGATTTAATAAATTATAAGAAGAAAACAATAAGAGATCCATGACAATAGAAAATGAAATCGCTAAATTAAGAGAAGAATTTAATGTAATGCGTAAGGAAATAGTAAGCATCAAAATTAACTTAGCTGGATTGGAGAAAAAGTTAGATGAAACTGCTGAAAAACTAACGATGGTCATCTTTTCAGAGTTTTGTAGATTTTCTAGATTTGCAGGTATACCTTTTGAAGTATTTGTTAAACACTTCTTAGAAGAATATCTTAGAAGAACGGGTATACTTCCAAAAGGTGTTAGACTTAAAAAGGGTTTCATAAACGGAGAGGAAATAAACATATTTTGTGAAGATCCTCCTATAGTAGGTGAGGTTACAGCTTATGCAGAATCTAAAGAAGAAGTAGAGAAGCTTTTAAGAAAGGTCAAACTTTTTAAGGAAAAGTATGGTGTCGAGCCTAAAAAATTCCTAATAATTCTTAGTGTAAGTAAAAAAGTTTATCGTGAAATAAAGAAAATAAGTATGGAAAATGGAATAGAGCTTATAGTAGTTGACACTCTCCACGACTAAAGTCGGGAGATTCTCGGTTCGTTAGCCTCATGGCTTCATCCTACCGAGTTATGGGCTGTGTCAAGACCAGAGCTTAACGCTCTTTCAGCCCCTGCTATGAGCATATAGCCCATAGCCCGCTTTAATATGTTCATTGCTCCATTATAATCTGCATTGCATTGATAATTACAGTTAAAACATTTAAATAGGCTTCCGACTCGAAGCCCTATACTTCTGCATTTATGACATGTTTTAGAAGTATATTTTTCACTAATTTTAACAACTTTAATTCCAAGCCATTTAGCTTTGTATTCTATAAATTCAGTCAATTTATAGAATGGAAAACCAATATTCAACTTTCTTTTGAATTTTCTTCCTTTACCATTTTTCCTTACACCTTTAAGATTACCTAAAACAATCATTGAATTATTCTTTAAAGCCTCGTTAACGATTGTTCTGCTTATTTTATGTAAAATGTCATTTACAACTCTCTTTTCTTTATTTCCAATTTTTTTAATGGTTTTATAAGCTTTCTTTAAAGCTAGAGATCTTCTAAGATAAAAGAAATGACCTTTAACTTTTCTTAATTCTTTACCGTAAAATTTAGGTTTAGGATTATTAGAATTTACAGTCGTAGCGATCCAGCGAATACCAATATCAATTGCTAAAATTGACTTTGGATTTATTTCTTCAACTTCTTTTTCTACAGTTATAAAAACAAACCATTCATTATCTTTTCTAATTATTTTAGCTTCTCTACAAACCATATCTTCTGTTATCGCTTCATGTGTTTTAATAGGAACATTTATCCCTCCTTTAACTCCATAAATAGGTATCTTTAACCAATAAGGTGTAAGTTTAGTGTTTGCTCTATAAACATCTCTTCTTAGAATTAATGGATATTCTTTATTAGGTTTAATTTTTCCTTTCAATTTTTTAAGAAGTCTATCTGCTTGTTGTTTAGTAGCAGAATAGAGCGAAACAGTTTTATCACCATGTAAATAACGTTGAAAATTCTCATATTCATGCTTTAAAAGTTCCTCTTTTCTTTTTCGTAATTCTAGAATTTTACCTTTAATAGTTTTCTTAACTTTCATAGCAACTCGCTCAACTTATATATATATATTTTATCCTATATTTAAGCTTACCGACAATTCATCCTACGGTTAAAACCGTAGGCTTTCTTGTCGAGCTTTATTGTAGAAGGGTTGCTTAATTAAATTAATTTATTTCGATTATATGGTAACATACTATTTTGATAAGCTACTTGTAAAAGCTTGAAATCATTCCTTTTTGAGTTAGATACTAATGTTTATTAGATTTATTAAATTTTAGATTTTATAAATACAACCAATTAAATATATGAGAGAAGAAGCTTTAAAATGGTATCAAAAAGCATTAGAAGACCTTTTAACAGCTGAACATCTATTCAATACTCATCGTTACTATGCAGTAGCTTTTTGGTCACAACAAGCTGCTGAAAAGGCTTTAAGAGCATTTTTAATTTTTCACGGAAAGGTTGTAAGATCTCATGATTTAAATGAAATTTTAGACATAATAGAAAGGGAATTGTCGATTACCGTAAACGAAATTAGGGAAAATGCTAATAAATTAACTATACATTATATTGTATCAAGACATCCATATGCTGCAAACTCTATTCCTGCCAGAATTTATTCAAGAAATGATGCCGAAGATTTATTGAAGAGAGTAAAAAAGGTGATTGAATGGGTAAAGCGATATCTGCGATAAATAGTCAAAAGATTATGTTAAAAAGAGCAAAAAGATTTATTGAAAAGTTAAAAAGAGATTTCAAAATAGATGAAGTTTATGTTGTAGGTTCCAGAGCTAGGGGAGATTATTTGGAAGATAGTGATATAGATTTAGTAATAATTTGCAACGAAATGAAAGGTTTAAGATACATTGAAAGATTAGAAAAAATTTCAAAGTATGCTGAACCTAAAATAGAGTTTTTCGTTTATACAAAAGATGAATGGCAAAATTCTAATTCGCTTTATATAACTGAAATGAAAAAAGAAGCTAAAAAATTAGAAGAACTGTTAAAGATTTTTGAAATAAATAGTTAAATCTTAAAAAGTTGTTTCTTAAAGTATTTTGATTATTTATAGAACAACGCTTTGTTTTAATTACCCTAGAATTTCTTTGCAATGATAAGATATCTATTGAATACTTTGAATAATCCATGTTCATCTTTTCAATAAACAATGAATATTTTTCATTTTTAATTAACTTACATAACATTGTTTCATTTACTGTAAAAAAGATATTTTATGAAAGTATTTGAAATGTTTTTAAGACAATATATCAAATTAGATGTGTTTTGTTTTCCTTCCTAGAAAGTTTTATAAAATTCTCTGAATAAGCAAATGTTTAATAACAATATCACTTCAAAATAAAATCCTTTAGTTCAGCTTTATCTGCGAGATAAAATCAATTTAGCTATAATTTTCTTTAACTCTCTTTGATCAATATTTAAAATTAATGAAGGATGTGCTTGCCTTAAATTAAATATTATTTCATTTAGCATTATCGGAATGTTTCTCTTATTTTTTACATATTCTTCTCCTTTTTCTGCAGAAATTTTGGCTATTTCATTCTCTATTTCTGACCTTAGAATTGAATAATCTTCTGTACTAATTGCTATTCTAATTTCTTCTTTCTCTTTCTTAAAAGTCTTGACTTCTTTCTTTTCTACTTTTGGAGATAATATTTCCTTCTTTACTTTAAATATTAAAAGGTTTGACTTGACATAATCTAATATCAATTCGTGGCCGTTCGGAACAAATTTTCCTTTAACAACAATTCCTTCAAAGCTTTCTGGCTTTAAAGCAAGTTCTGCAAGCTTCTTTTCTAAATCTTCAACACTCATATATTCTACATTATAATGTGGAGGATTTGGAAGTTCAAGCTGATCTAAAATTTCGTATTTTTCAGGAGGAGTTATCCATGAGTTATCTTTTCCTAATTCAAATACAATTAGATCCAAATTTCTGGAATAATTTTTATGAAAACCTCTTGGTGTATAATCCTTTCCAAAAATTTCACATTCAATAATATAACCTTTATGAATAGCATCTTTTACTTTGTCCATTAATTCTGGTTGGTCATGAGCAATATATAATAAATAACCTAATTGGTCTGGGCTAATAACATCTCCGGAATGCTTAAAAATTCCTTGATTAGATATTTGAATATGTGTTCCATCATATTTATGCTCAGCAAAAACCTTTATTTTATGCTCAAATATGTAATGATAAAGATATTTTATAGGATTTTCAATATGGTAAGGTCTTATAGGAGGTTTGGAAGAATTCTTAAAAAGATCAATAATCCAGGATGAAAATTCTTCCTTTGGAACAATCTTATACTTTTTCTTTAAAAAAGATAGAGCTTTTTCTATATCTTGAAGCACTTTCATTTCTCCACTAATTTATTTATTCAAATTTTATATAAAATTATTAACAATATTGAATGGATATTTTATCAATTAAAAAGAAACAAAGGGTCTTAGTTCTCTTAATTATAGTAACTTGAATCTTAATAATGTAATTAGGAATATTAAAATCAATAATTTGGTTATTAAAATTAACTTTTAAACCATTATAATTATTTTATTATTTAAAGCATTAATAATGTAGCTTCTTTCAATGTATTCTTTATAGGATCAACTTCTAAGCCTAAAGCTTCAAGTGCTGTAACTCCAAGAATTGCAGGATCTTTATTTTCTCCGAAAATTACGGTTATTCCTCCTTTTCTTCCCATTAATTCTATTTCAGCAATTCCTATTTCTCTTTCTATTTCACCTCCAAAAGCTTTGAATTTTCTCTTTTCTACAGGCTTTAGACCAATTGATTCTAAGATATTCTTATTAATTACTGTATATATAGCTCCAGTATCAACGATACCTTCAATTTCTGCAAATTTTTCTCTTTGTGCAGGATTATAGATTCTGAATTTCGTTTTCACAAAATTCATATTACTATTTTCTATTAATAACAAATCTTTTGCAATTATTTAAATTCAAAATTTTCTAAAACCATAAAATAGAGCATTTGAAAATAAATATGTTAAATATTTTGTAGTTTTCATATACTCTAAAACGTTGGCTTGAGGATTACTTAAAGTAGTTCGTGTTAATTAATTCTGCAGGCTTCCAAATTCTCTCTCCTAAAATATATGAATAAGATATCAAGAAAATATTAAAAACAGTATAAACTTCATCGATATTTCTCGGTGCATATATCATATAAACTGGCATATCAATTAATTTCATTTTATATACAGGATGCGGTTCTCCCCAACCTTTGTTTAAAATTTCATTTTCCCATTCCTTTGGTAAAACTAAATGTAAACTTCCATCATAGGGTGGATGGATATGTGCAAATTCAACTCTTCCCCACATTAATTCTCTTTTAGCATTTTTAGCTTCATCATTTATCCAAGCTGCCCTTGCACCTGGAACAGATACTAAGCTTTCACTCTCAGTTATATATGGAAGCGAAAATATTAAATTGTAAAGCATTTTATAGATCTCTAATGGAGGATTTTGGCTTAACTGTTGATGAGGCGTAGTAGGTCTTGTAATTGGTCTTTCTCCTTCTCTTTTTTGTAAACCAAGATAAGCTAACCAAAATGGGAATTTTGAAGCAATTCTATTCCATCCTTCTCCTTCTTTTACTTTTTCAATTTTTAAGATCTCAAAATATTTATCTAATACAAATTCTCTTTCTTGTGCCAGCGGAGGGCTACAGTAATCCTCTTCTTCCCATGCTATTGTTTCTTCATCAATTATTCTTGCTAATCTTAAACTATGATTCATTGCTTTTCCAAAAGGTTTAATTTGAGCAATTTCATTTTTCACAATTTTATCATATAGTTCTTTTATTGAACTCACATTAGGCTTTGCAAATATTAAATAAAAAGCCATAATTCACTTATAATATAGAAATTATAAATTATTTTGAAATTAAGTTGACTTTTTTACATAAATTACCAATTTCATTCGAGATTTTCATCTAGAGGTTTTAAGATTATGCTTAAATAGCGCATTTCTTTGAAAATTTATAACTTACAAGTTTTTTAAAAAAGGAGAAATTAAGGAGAGAAGCATTTAAACCTAATATAGATATTTTTATATATTTGAATATTAAAATAATACATATGGCTGAAGAAATAAAAGCTGATAAAATTTTGGATGCAAAAGGTTTGTTATGTCCAATGCCTGTAATGAAAACAAACCAAGTAATTAAGGAAATCCAAGTAGGTCAAATTTTAGAAGTTATTGCTACTGATCCTGCATCAAAATCCGATATTACTGCATGGTGTAAAACAACTGGCAATGAGTTGCTGAAAATAATTGAAGAAAAGGGAAATCCTACTGTATATAGATTTTATATAAGAAGAACAAGATAGCTGACTAAACGCTTAAGATTTCTAATTCTCTTTTTTTCCTTTCTTTTATAACTTGGTCAATTAAATCGTAAGCTTTTAATATTCTTTCATCTGAAATTTTATAATATATATTTCTTCCTTCCTTTCTTATAGTAACTATACCTAATTTTCTAAAATTTGCGAGATGTTGAGAGATCGTTGATTGCTTTAATCCAAGTTCTCTCTGTAATTCTGTTACTGTCTTTTCTCCTTCTCTAAAAGAGTCGAGTAAAGCAAGTCTTATTGGATGGGCAAACATTTTACAAAATTCTGCATGCAATTCATAAAGCTTTTCTAGCTTGGTTTTCATATAGTATATTATTTTAGATATTAATATAAAAATTTTTATATTTGAAAATTTTAATATAAGAATAGAGATTATGCAAAAAAAGAATAAATTATTAATAATTGTAAGTAAAGGAACAGCCGATGCGTTATATCCTGCTTTAATACTTGCTACAACTGCTGCATCACAGAATATGCGTGTTGATCTGTATTTTACATTTGGAGGAATGAAATTAATAACTAAAGGAATGGCTGAAACAATCAAGCCTTCCGTAGACTTAGGTATATCGCAAGAAGAATTAACAAAGCTATTACAAAAAGGTGGAATGCCCACGTTACAAGAAATGTTAAAGATGGCCAGAGACATGGGAGTAAAAATTCATGCATGTTCACCAACCATGAGTTTATTCGGTTTAACTGCAGAAAATTTATCTGAAGGCACATTCGATGATATAATAGGTGCAGCAACATTTTTAGAAATGGCTTCAGATCCAGACACAATTGTATTATTTATTTAAATAATTTTTTTAATTCAACATTTTTTAATTCTTTAACAAATAAATGTATAATTTCAGCAACATTTACATTTTTCCAATAGCTTATATTTTGAACAGGTGGAGAATTTGGTGGAGGAATGCAAAGCAGGTTTAGCCGATTTAAATTTGTATTGATCAATAATGTGCCGTGAATCAATAAAGCTTTATTTGAAGCTCTTGCAGCCATTCCTGAGATCTTATAACCTTCTATTTCAATTCTATTAGGTTGTGCAAAGTATGCTTCTAATTTTAACTTATTAAGAATCTTAACAATTATATTTGCTGCCTTTTCAAACATTTCTTTACCATCGAAATAGTGAAGTGATGTTTGAATAAAAAAACTCCAATTTAAATTACCTAAATCATGATAAACAACCCCTCCTCCTGTTTTTCTTTCATAAACAGGTATTCCTAGTTTTTTTACTAAATCTTCTCTATACCAACCATAATTCTTGTGTTTATGAATTCCCTTTACAAGACATTCATCATTAATCCAAATTCTAATAATGCTATTGTATTTTCCTTTTTCAACTTCTTCAAACAAATTATTCTCTTTTTCTAAATTTAATTTTGGCTTTGTATTATTTTCAACAATTATTATGTCTTTTCCATTATTTTTTGCAATCAACACCCCATTTATCTATTATTGGCTTATATTTTTCATAAGCTTCAGATCCTTTTACTAGATACTTTATTTCTTCTTCCAATTTTTCAGGCTTTATTTTTAAAACCCAATTTTCATAGGGATCTGAATTTATAAGAGTAGGGTCATCTGAAACATTTTGATTTATTTCAATTACCGATCCTGATATAGGTGAACGCATAGGACCCATATATTTTGCACTTTCAACAATAGCTGCAATATCTCCTCTTTTTAATTTTGTTCCAACATCCTTTATTTTTATATTTAATAGCTCCCCAGCATAAGCTTGGGCAGGATCCGTAGCTCCTACTATTGCTATATCGTTTTCAATTTTTACCCATACATGATATTCTAAATCATAATAAAGCTCTTCAGGTATTTTGCAACCTTTGTATTCCTTCATTTTAGAAGTAGAATATCAATGTTTCAGGATCTGAAGCCATTTCAATAAGTGTATATGCACCAGCAAATTTTACACCTTCAGGTAGATCGCTTTCCTTCATATCCCAAATAACTTTAGCTGATGTACTGCAACAAAGCATTTTTACACCGTTATTAATAGCTAAATCAAAAACTTTCTTCAAAGGCTCCTCGTTTTCTTTTGTTCTTAAATTTTCAAGTACTTCTTTTTTTAATAAAGAAGGCCCTTCTGCTAAAAAGAACATATAAGTTTCATAGCCAAGGGATGCTGCTGCAGCTGCATAATAAAATGGTGTAAAAGCCTTTTTTGGTTCATTTGCTCCTGTACTTACCACAAACAAATATCTTTTTTTACTCATATTTCTACGTTTACTAATATTTGTAAAAATATTTATATTTTTTAATATATTAATATGTTAATGAATGCAAAATTTTATTTATCCAGACTTAATGAAGAAGGTTGGTATTATGGCGGGTTACCTGGTTTGCAATGGGAAGCAGAACAAGCAAGAAAGCAAAAAATCGATTTCTTAAGAAAAATTGTAAATGAGCTATACAATGATGAAAGATTTCATGAATTTTTTTATGCTTGTATAAATTGTGGCAATTGTACTGCTGTTTGTCCTGCATTTAGATTTGTTGATTTTGAGCCTAGGATTGTTGTACAGAAAGTAATGCATGCCAAAGATGAGCCAGAATTAATATATCAAATGATGGATCAATATATTTGGGCATGCTATCAATGTTATTCTTGCTGGGATGTATGTCCAGCCCATAATAATCCAGGAGGTTTGGTTCTTATTTTAAAGGAAATTGCAGTTAGATATGGTTTAGATTCGGCAAAGAAAGCACTTGAACCTTATAGTAAGATAGTTTATAAGATAACTACTACGGGAACCCAAATAACTCCAGATATGCATACTACAATAGCTTTATTTAGAGATTGGGGTCCTCATAAAGCTGAACTTGCCAAAAATATAAGAATTGATAGAAAGGCTGTACCTGTTCCTTCATTAAATTCTGTAATGGATAAAAGTTGGAAAGTTGATGAACAAACCATGAGGGAGCTGATGATCATTCATAAAGAAGCAGGAGTTTGGGATTCTATTAGAAATACTTTAAAAGATGTTGCAGACATGATTGAAGAGACTGCAAAAGAAAAGGGGGTTAAATGATGGATAAAGAAATATTAATAGATTTTAAGAAAGAAGAAATAAGTATAACAAAAGAAGATCAAAAATTATTCCAAAAATTAGTAGAAGAAAGAAGAGCAAAATTAGCCAAAGGAACAATTGAAGATTATCTTAAAATGTTAGAAAAAATGAAGGAGCTTGAAAAGAAAGGTGAAATTATTATTCATCATGTAAATGAAGAATATCAACCTAGATTGGTAAAAACTTTGAGCGGAAGAATTAAGAAAATACCTACAGTTGAACTTTGGCAACATAAGTCTTGTGGGCAATGTGGACATATCCCAGGTTATATTTCAGCCCTTTATTGGATAATGAATGAGCTAAACATTCCATATGTAGATGATACAAACCAAACATCATGTACTGCGTGGAATTATTATGGAAGCGGTACTTCAAATACTCTTGCTATAACTGCAGTATTTTTAAGAAACATGCATGTTGCCTATGAAAAAAATGCCTATCCTTTGATACATTGCGGTACAAGTTTTGGTGATTACAAAGAATGCAGATTTTTTGTAGTTATGAATGATGAAATAAGGAATAAAGTAAGAGCTATTCTTAAAAAAATAGACAGAGATATTGTAATTCCTGAAGAATTGGTTCATTATAGTGAATGGTTGCATGTAATGAGGAATGAAATAGCCGAAAGGAAAAAATATGATGTTTCAAATATAAAGGTCGCTGTGCATGCTGCTTGTCATACATATAAGCTAATGTCAGAAGACTATACTTATGATGATAATATATTAAATGGTATAAGACCAGCCCCAACTTCGAGTATAGTTTTGGCTTTGGGAGCTAAATTGGTAGATTATAGTAATTGGTATGATTGTTGTGGCTTCGGTTTTAGACATATTTTAACTGAAAGAGAAATAAGCAGATCCTTTGCCTATTTTAGGAAAATTAGACCAATAGTTCAGGAAACACAAGCAGATGTTTTAATTACGCATGATACAGGATGCGTAACGACTCTTGATAAAAGTCAAGTTGTTCCTTTAGCCCTTGGTTATAAAGAAACCATTCCTGTAATTTCTGATTCTCAGTTTGCAGCATTAGCTATGGGAGCCCATCCATTTAAAATTTGCCAGTTACATTGGCATATAGCAGATTGGAGGAATTTATTAAATAAAATGGGTATAGATTGGCAATCAGCATATGATGATTATAAAAAATATATTGAAGATATTAAAAAAGGAGCAAAACCTTTTCTATTAATACCACCTCCAAGAAAGCTACAGCCAAGAGTAATTAAAGGTAAATATATTGTATCCTAATATGCTAAATGATAAAGCAATATTAGTTATAGGAGGGGGTCCAGCTGGTCTTCAAGCTTCTAAAGATATAGCTGAATTCGGAATAAAAGTAGTATTAGTTGAAAAGAATAATGAGTTGGGAGGAGCACCTATAAGATGGAAGTATCATACATTAGCTCCTGATTTTGTTCCAACAGAAAAAGTATTAGGACCCCTTATAAATTATGCGAAAAATAGCAATTTAATAACAGTATATGCAAACTCAATTGTTGAAAGCTATGAAAGAAAAGATGATAATTTTAATGTTAGAATTCTAAATTTAAAAAATAAAAGTATTCATTACGAAAAAGTGAATGCTGTGATTGTTGCTACAGGATTTGAACATTTTAATGCTGCATTGGATCCTAGATATGGATATGGAGTAAATCCAAACGTTATTGGTATAAACGAATTAGAAATTATGATCAGTAATGGTAAAATTTTAAGACATGATGGAAAGGTTCCTAAAAGAATAGGCTTTATTTTATGTGTAGGTTCAAGAGATAAGGCTACGAATCAATGGTGTTGCACCGTTTGTTGTGGTGTTTCAATAAAGCAAGCGATAGAAATTAAAAAACTAATACCCGATTCTCAAATTTACATAATATACATGGATATTAGGACAATAGGACTTTGGGAAAAACTATATTGGGAAAGTATGGAGGAACACCATATCAATTATATTAGAGGAAGGGTAGGAGAAATATATTGGACAGGTGAAAAATTATTAGTTAAAGGAGAAGACACTCTTGTTCGAGGACCTTTTGAAGCTTTGTTTGATATGATAGTTTTAGCTGTAGGCATGGAACCTGGTGAAGGAACAAAACAAGTAGCAAAAGTATTCGGTCTTAATTTAAATCAGTATGGTTTTCTTTCACCTAGAATACCTAATATTCATTATGATTCTGGAAAGGATGGGATTTTCTTAGCTGGGGCATGTGTTGCTCCAATGTCGGTGGAGGAAGCAATAAGTGAAGGTTCAGCTGCAGCTTTGCAAGCAATTAAATATGTGATGCAGAAAAGTAAAAAAGTTCCATGACGGAAAATAAAGAAGAGAAAAAGGAAAGGAAAGGACAATATATCATTGAACGTGAATATATAGAAGATGAGAGAATAATTGAGCCTGAAAAACTTGATCTTGGAGGTGTAGATGCTTCAGGAAGATGGGGATTAATAGTTCTACCAAGAGTAATAACTGATTTTGATCATTCCTTGGTGGAAGAAGTTAAAAAGTTACCAAGAGGAAAACATATAGAAAATTGCTGGCAATGTGGTTTATGTACTGCTGTATGTCCGATAGCTCATAAGGAACCAAGATTCAATCCAAGATATTTTATCTACATTGTTAAGATGGGTTATAAATCTGAAATAAACAAATTAAAAGAATTTGTTTATCTTTGCCAAGGCTGTGGTTTATGTTCTGAAGCATGTCCTAAGCATGTTGACCCAGCTGGTGTTATGATGGCTTTAAATATATTGTTTGATAGAATATGAACGAATTTCCTTTGGATATTTTTTATTTCTTATTTAATTTAATTTTATTTTTATTATCTGGAATTATATTGATATTAAGAATAAGAAGATGGAAAGTTTCTTATCCTTTTATAAATTTAATTAAAGAATTTTTAAGAAAGGAAAAATTAGGAGTTTTTGCTAAATTAAAAATTATAGTGAATACATTTATACATGAACTTTTGTTTTTGAGACGTGCAGGTTTTCTATGCGAAGAAAATTTTCATTTTTATGGAAGAGTTTTCCTTGTATATGGATTTGGTGGAATGGTAATAATGAATTTTGTAAATTATGTTCTGAATCCTAAAGGTTATCCATTGGGATTTTTGCATCCTTTAAGTTTTCTTTCATATTTGGCTTATGCAGCTATGAGTATAGGAGCTTTAATGCTATTATTGAGACGTCTTATACGGGTTAATCTAAGAAAAACTACTGATATAAGTGTTTGGCTTATGCATTCTTTGCTATTATATTTTGGAATAATAGGAATTTTATTCTTTACATCAATTAACGCTGGTTACATACTTTTAAGTTCCATCCTCTTTTACTTTTACCTTGCTGGAATTTCTTTATTATATTTATATCTTCCTCTAAGCGAAGTCGGATATTTTATATGGAAAGGTTCTTCATTGCTAACACATGCACTTAGATCAGAATATAGAAAGATATGAATGAAGCAAGTCTTTCTGTTAAAATTGAGAAAATGTTTGCAGGAAAAGATCATGTAGGAGCAGTTAAACATTTAGATGGAATCGATATAAATTCATTTGTAAATTTTGTTCGTAACATAATGAAGGAGATAGGTAAGAAGTATGAAGAAGCTATTGAAGTTAAAAATCAAAGAAATATTTACAACAATTTGTGCTATTTGTCTGAGAATCTGTATTTATGGATAAAAGCAACGCAGACAGATATAGGTTTATTGCTGGAAATTAGAATATATCATCCAACAGAACTTAGTGCTTTAAGCGATGAGTTATTAAATAAATTTATAGAAATTTTTGAAAAAATTTATTATATTTAAAACTTTGGAATTAAAAAATTTTTGCCAATTTATTTCATTGATCTTATATCAACGAATAGAAGTTTCCAGCTCATTTATCAGGGTATGTTAAAGATGCCTTAAGTTTCTTTTTAAGGCTTGTCCTATGTATCTAAAATAATTTACACTACCTATTTGATTACTATTTCAATAAGAATATTCAACAAACGTCTAAACACAATAATATATTTATATCTGAGTTTACATATTATTTGCTGTGATCTATCTATGGATAGACATGTCGCGGTCTCTGTTAAAATTAAGAGGAAAATTATTAGATGAAGCTAGGAGACTTAATATTAATATCTCTGAGCTTATTGAGAGCATGCTTGAAAATGAAGTTTGTAAGAGAAGATTAATATTAATTGAGGAAAGATTAAAAGAGAAAAAGGAAATCCTTGATAAGATCAATATTAAAGATATTGTTAGACTTATTCGGGAGGATAGAGAAGCTTTAGGAATAAGGAAATGACGCATAATAAAAGTTGGTCTTGAAAAATGATCATTAAACAAATTGAATGGGATAAGGAATCGAGCAAAATAAATGAAATTGCTAATGAAGTAGCGAAATATTGGCCTAAAGGATTAAGTGCTGTGGAAGCTGTAAGAGAAGATAGAGAATAATTATCAAGGTTGCTGACTCAAAATTTGTTTGCTTATTTCTTGAAGTCAATATGAATAGAGATAAAGTTGTTAATTTTTTACAACGTTTTAAAATCAAAAAGATTCAAATAATCATATCTGCAATAACCTTTCCATAAGTTTGCGGTGTAGCTTTTAGATAAAAGTAAGGATAGCTTCTTTTATTAAATATTACAGCATTAATTTCTTAGCAGCCTCTCTATGTATTGGATCTGCAAATTCGTATTTTTCATTCTCTTTTACTAATATACTTAAATTCATAAGCCTACCTAAGCTATAATATAGTGTTTTATTGTGAACACGCATACCTGTCCAGACTTCAATACCCCTCTTTATTGCACTCCAATTCTTATATCCCATAGCAATTGCTCTTAGAATATGTTTGTAAAGCTTACCATACTTTATGATTTTATCTAATTCGCCGCTGGCCATCTCTATAGCTTCTTCTAGTACTCTATCTAATATATCAAATCTCTTGTTCTGAACAGCCTTATATCCATAGAATGCAAGCCAACCAGGTATTCCATTTAACACATTAACAACTTCTTCTAAAATATTCATTGGCGGATACATTCCAACTTCATTAAAACCCATTTCTAGAAACCTTATTGAATCCTCTTTCGAAAATCTACTTAATACAATTTCATCTCTTACTCTTCCGTAGAGAGGGCTAGCGTAATTGTCAAACTCAAGAAAGTCATAGAGCAACCCAACCTCTGAGCCACTTAAAACAAACTTAATATAGCGTAAATTATCATAACAATAAGCCATGATTTGTCTAAAGTCTAGTTTATTGTGTCCTCTTAGAAACCTCAATTCTTGCACCTCATCTATAACTATAAGGAAATATGTATTCCTTTCACTAGCATATTCATTAAGTCTTTCTAAGAGAGAAGTTAACGAAGGGCTTCTTCTTCTCCAATCAAATTCAATATTAAATCCTGTTCCTAATGCACTTATTTTAATTCCGCTAAGGCTTTTCAAGTAATCAACAAGTTTACTAGAAATTCTCATTTGGTTGAGAGCTTCAGAAAACAGCTTATAGAGACCCAAGATACTGTATTGGTACTCTGAGAGTTTCCTTGCATTAATGTAAATATGTGGGTAGTTGTTCTCATTAAGAAATACTTTTAATAGTGATGTTTTACCGATTCTTCTAACTCCTAAACATAGAATTAGAGGAGAACCGCTCTTAACATAAAACTCTAAGTCTGTAAGTTCCTTCGCTCTATTAAATAGCTCACTGCGAGTTTCCTTAGGTCTAGGATCAAATAGCATGAATTACACCCCTGTAACCAAGTTACACCCCTGTAATTAATTAGCATCTGAGATATTTAAACTTAATAACTTTCGTCAATTTATGTCCGTTTAAAATATAAATGGCTTTATTATGAGATAGATGATAAAGCAGACAGGTTTGTTCTTAAACATCTTATAATTCTTTTTAATTTTATTTTGATGGCCCGCTGGCGGCCATCCTTTCAATTTTTATAAATGCTAAATTATTGCTTTAGCTCTTTGAAGTATCTTTTTTCTTAATTTCCGACTCTAAACTGTTGATATACATTTCTACTTTTCTGAACCATTTATGGAATTCTTGTTTAACTTTATCCTTAGGGTAGTTTCCATTGTAAAAATAATTTATATGAAGCGTATTGATAAATTCGCTGAAATTCGTTTTATAAGGTTCAGGTAGTTCTCTTTTAATAAAACCCCATCTGCTTATTTCTGTTGAGAGATAAACCATTGATGCTATTCTAGCTGCATGAAAGAGGGCATCAAAAGCTTCTCTGCAAAGTCTATCTTTATCAATAGGATTTTTCGTTCCTAATGCAAGCTTCAAAAGTGAGGATGCTACTCTTAATGAAGATTTAGCTTCTTCGAATGTTGGATCTCCTAGTTCTTTAACATATTTGAGTAAGTATTCTCCGCTCCCATATAGAATCTTAAAGGCTCCTAAGATTCCTATTAATAGTTCTTTTCTAGGCTTATCGTTAATGTTGAATACCAGAATATCAACATTGATGGGCGCATTTTCAGGATTTGCAATATCAAAGTATTTTTCATATTCTTTAGCTTTCTTAGTTATTACAAGGAGGTCTATATCTTTAGAGTATTCTGGGGCATAAACGGAAGAGCCAAATTGAATGATTTCAACTATATCTTGATCATATTTTATAAGATTTTTGCAAATTTCTTCTAAATATTCTTGTTTCATTATTTGATATTTCTTAATATTAATTCGACATTAAAGTTATTTATAATTAAAGATAAATTATAAGTGAGAATTTGCGTAATCCCTAGCTATGAGACATTTGTTTGTAAAGGCTAGATTTAGAGGAAAAGACGAGATAGGGTTTGAAAGAATTCTTGTTGATACAGGAGCTTCATTTATATTAAATGAAAGCCTCGCCCTTCAAGGCGGGGATGTAAGATTTAAATGCTTTCTTTTTCTAAAATTAATCAATGACTAGGAGGATTGATGCGATAAGAGCAACTGTTTCGATGAATATCGCTTTAACAAACTCCCTCCTAGTCTTTGCAAAAAACTATTTAGAAGCTTTAAGATATGTTCTGTATTGGTTGAAAGAGAAAAGGATCAATCCAAATAAAAGGAATATTTTAAGCATTACACATAAAGCATTATATAATATACTCAAAAGTTTTAATCTTTCTTCTAAAATAGCTGAAGACTGTTATAGAAATGCATTATCAATATACAAAGGCTGGTATAATAATCCTAATAAAGGAAGATTTCCTAGAATATTTAAGCCAACTGTTTGGTTAACACCAAGGTTATCATATACTGTTAATTTTGAGAAAATGCTTGTTAAAATATTAAAAATTGGAGAATTCAAAATTCTAGGATATCCTAGAAATTATAAAGATTATTTATCTTGGGAAATGAAGGAAGCAAGGCTAGTATTTAATAATGGAAAAGCATTTCTTAAAATAACCTTTCAAAAGCTTATGCAAAAAATTGAGCCTAAAGATAGTATAGCTGTTGATATAAATATGCAGAACATAACAGTTGGTAAAGATGAAAATAATTATGTTAAAATTAATACTAGAATTAATGAAATTCATCATTATAAATTATTAGCAGAGAATCTACAAAGAAAATATCCAAAAAGATGGAAAGAAAATAAAAACATTAAAAGAAGAATAACGGCTTTTCACATAAAAGCAAAAAATATTGCTGAAGATTTTGCTAGAAAAGTAGGTAAAAGAATTGTTGAAGAAGCTATCAAAATGAATGCTAATGTAATTATATTGGAGAAGTTAAAGTATATGATTAAGAGTGTTAAGAAACTTCATAAAAAGTTTAGGAATAAGCTTTATTTAATGCAGTATAGAAAGATTCAATACTGGATCGATTGGCAAGCAGAAAAGCATGGTTTGCTAATTAATTATGTTTATGCTGCCTATTCTTCAACAAAATGTCCTAAGTGTAATAACAAAATGAAAGAAATATCATATAGATGGTTTAAATGTGATTGCGGTTATGAAAATAATAGAGATATTATTGCAATAATTAATTTAAATGGGAGGGGTTCTCTGAGCCTCTCGACTGCCCCTCAAATGCGAGATGTAGCTCCGAATCAATTGAGGGGAACCCTCGCCTTTTAAGGCGGGGAGGAAGTCAGCGTTATGCCCCTTGATGTTGCTGAAAAAAACTTCCTAGAAACACCCTTTACAGTTGATCTTAAGCTTGGTGATGGTAGAGTTGTAAGAGCTAAAGTATTCATTGCTGAAGGCGAGATTGAAGGTAGAAAGGGCCCGCTAAGAATATTAGCTTTTGAGAAAGCTATACCAGTAATAGGTATCGATACCCTTGAAACTCTAGGTCTTAAAGTAGATTCTATAACAGGTAAGATAGAGAAAACGGAGTATTACATGCTGTACATTTAGACAAAATACTTCTATTAGTATTAATGATTCCAATGAAGTCTTGGAATCTGAAAATGCCGTAACTTCCGTTTCCGACTTTCAAGCATTTAAAAATTTAAAAATATTTAGAAGCTCTAACATTTCTTTATCGTGTTTGATTACACTTCAGTTAAGGAATCCTATGATGAAGTTTCAAAAATTTATGACAAGGACGTTTTATCAAATAAGAATTTTTATTATTTGTACTTGGAAGCTTTAGACTATCTATTTTCGCAATTTAAAAAAGGTGATGTTGTTCTTGATTTAGGCTGCGGTACAGGTTTGGAAGCGATTCCTTTAGCAATGAGAGGAGTAAAAGTTATAGGTGTTGATATTTCAGAAGGAATGCTTTCCAAATTAAAAAGAAAGCTAGAAATCCTTAATATAAAAAATGTAGAAATCTATCAGATGCCTATTTCTAATATTTCTAGCTTGATTAAAATTTATGGAGAAGAAAGCCTTGATGGAGCATATTCTTTTTTCGGGCCTTTGAATAGCGAACCAAATATATATGCAGTTAATTACGCTTTATACAGATTATTAAAGAAGGGTGCATCATTCATACCCATAGTAATTAATAGATGGTGTTTGTATGACTTCTTAACTTTTAAGCCTAGGAAAAGATTCGGCATATATAAGAAATTCAATTATCAATGTTATCATCCAATCGAATTTATAAAGATATTTAAGAACTTTAATGTTAGAGAAGTAAGAGGATTAGGTATTCTTTTGCCTCATCAAAAATCAAAAATAAAGGATAAAAATATATTAAAGCTATTGTTTAAATTTGATGTTACTGTTTCAAAATTGTTTCCATTTAAATATTTCGGCACAGATTTTTTGATCAATTTCGTCAAATGAAGTCTATGTACTTCATACATTTTGTGGTTGAGTTTAAAACTTTGAAATTTACTTTAGCGATTGAAAAGGTTGAAATATTTAATGAAATACTATATGTTGAAATAAGATATCCAAGAAAAACTGAAAAGCATTATATAAAAGTAAAAGACAGGTATGCTAAAGCTTTAGTAAAGTCAAACAGTAATCATTATTATTACACAGGCTTCATTCCTTATTGGATATCTAATTTATCTAATCATATTAAGATATATCAACAAACTTTCAATAGATTAATTGGCACTATATACTATAGGAATAACGATCCTGTAATAGGAGTATTTTTATTTAGCAAAAAGTTAGCAGAATTATTTTGCGCAAGGCTTTTAAAATATAAAGGAGGTAAAAATTTTAAAGTTATAATAAGAATCAAATGAAAAAGGTTGCTATTCTAATTTTAAATTATAATGGTTTTGAAAGATTGGGTAGTTACTTTTTAAGATGTGTTGAAAGTGCTAAAAATGTTAAATATCCTGTAGATGTTTACTTAATAGATAATGCTTCTACAGATAAAAGCAGAGATGTTGTAGAGAGATTTGATGTGAAATTAATTTTACATAAGAAGAATTATGGCTTTGTTGGAGGTTTCAATTTAGCTATTGAAAAAATATTTAAAGAGAAGAAGTATGACTTTTTGGTTCTCATGAACAATGATTATATAATAACGAATTATGAATGTATTGATGAGATGGTAAAATTTTTTGATAAGAATAAAAGAGTAATTTCGGTGCAATGTATTAATCTTAAGGAAAATAAAAAGGATATAAGTGATGTTTCAGGTTTTATGGATATATATTTCAATGGGATACAGAGGTATATAGGTTACAAAATTTCTGAATATCCTCACAAAATATCTTATGTTTCAACAAATGTGGGAGCCTTTTTTATGCTTGATGTTAAAAAATTAATTGAAATTGGACGTTTTCCACATGTATTTGACCCTTCACATTATTGGGATTTTGACGCTGCAGAGGTTGGTTTCTCATCTTGGAATAAAGGATACTACAGTGCAATATTACCTATTGAAGGAGGAATTCATTTAGAAGAGAAGACCTTACAAAGATTGAGCTTCACAAGACAATATCTCATAAACAGGAACAGAATATTTTGTTATAGAAAAATTTGGAATAATGAGCCTTTAAACATTAGTCTTAAAGTCTCACTACTAAGAAGATTATTTTTCGAATTAAAATTCAAAAGAAAAGAAAGAATTAGAGGAATCTTTGATGGTTTAACAAAAGATTTCTTTTATAAATACAATGGGAAATATTATCCATTGTTGATCACACCTGATTTTAAGGATATTTTAAGTCATTTATTCATTATGAGAAGATGGGTGAAACAATTAGAAATGTTAAGGACTTCATTTATTACAGATAACGAAATAAAAGGATCTCAATTTCCCTTTTTAATAAATATAAAAAAGCTAATAAATAAAGGATGAGCCAGAAAAATATGCTATGCGTTTCCTTTAAAAATGGTCGCTAGTGCTTTACATTTACTTTCTGGCATAGCTCTTTCACCTTTTGTCAAAAACAATCAAGTAAAGATCTCCTTTGTATTGGGTAGCTATATTCCTGACTTCGATATTTTGCTAATTCCCTATTTGGAACCTTCAATTAGAGCACATAGAACCTTTACGCATTCTCTTTATTTACTTGCACTTTTACTCCTTTTATTCAAAATGACAAAGAAAAAATATTTTTTAGGACTTGCCTTAGGTGTTTCATTGCATATAGCTTTAGATATTCCTTTTGGTGGAGGAGTTTATCTTCTTTATCCCTTGCTCGAATATCCTTTTGGTTTCAATTTTTCGCATTTATTTTTAACTTCTTTATTAGCTGACATAATTTATTCACTTGTTATAGTTTATCTATTGTTTGCCTTTTCTACTTTTTATTATAAAGACAAAATCATCTACAACCTTATTATTACTATATTATTTTCTATTATACTTTATGCTAGTTTAATTGATAGTATAATTCCTGGACCTATACCATTCATTCTTTTACCTTTAATTTGTTATTGGTATAGATCCGTTATTTATAGATGGAATTTCAAAAAATAGGCAAAATTATGTTTTAGTAGTTCCCATAATACACTTCTATTTTAGTTACTAAGCTCGTCTGTGTTTCATTAAGCTTAAATTAATTTAAGGAGATTCTCTGGGAAAATTTTTATTAAGTTGTTAGTTATATATATTATGGCTAATGATAAGAACAAACCTAATATTGTTTTTAGGAAGAGTGTTATAAATCTAATTTTATGGATAGCATTGTATCTAATAATTTCTGCTTTGATAAACAGCGTTATTCCAATATATTACAAAGAATTCAATATTTACGTTCTAACACCTTATGGTTCCTACATAAATATAGTTCTTGCACTAGTTTTTGGTTACATGATTGTCATTTCTTTTTCAAATGTAGTTTATTGGTCATTAAGGCTAAGATATCCTTATTCAACGGCACAAGCTGTGAAGAGTATATTCACGATAATTGGTATAGGAGCTCTTTTAGCTAGCATCGCTGGTGCAGTAGCAGGAGGCGCTGCAGGTGTAGCTTTGGCAGGTTTCATTGGACTGGTCATAGGTTTCGCTTCTCAACAAGTGCTAGGTCAGGCTATTGCAGGACTTTTTGTTCTCTTAGCTAGACCGGTTAGAATAGGCGATTACGCTACTTTAGCTGGTGAAACAGGAACTATCGAAGATATAAGTTCAATGTTTACAATGGTTAGAAAGGATGATGGTGTTCTTGTTTTGATCCCAAATAACATGTTAATAGGTTCGAAAATACAAATTATAAAAAGAGGTTCTTAATTAATTATTTATGGTAATAAGATACATATAAAAAATTTTTAATTTTTATCAGTAAATGTTTCAATAAATATGAGAAACGAAGCAAACGTATTTGCTTGGCTTGGCCTTATATTTTTTAGTTCTAACTATCGTACTTTTAAGTGTTGGCATAACTCAAATAATAATGGGAATTAAAAGAAAGGCTTAAAATTTGAACTCACATATTCTTTCACTATTTCGAAACCTAAAGCTTTGTTCGCAGCTAAAACAAGTTTTTCAAAGTTATTGTTTGTTTAAACCTTTACTTAATTAAGCTCTTTAAGCTTGTTTATTACTGAAGTATTATGTATTGCCATCTTACGTTCATAGAAAATAACGTTAGAGTTATTCTTGTTTTTATCAAAGCAATAAATAAAATATAATTATCATACAAATTATTTATAATATGAAAGAAGAAGATTTCTTAAAGGAGAGAGCTCATCGATTTTTTAAGGAAGCTCAAGATGACATAAAAAAAGGCTTTTATGATTTGGCTGTTTTTCATTTAGAGCAAGCTCTTCAACTTAAAATTAAATACTTACTTGCTAAGAAAATAGGTTATTTTTCAAAAACTCATTTAATTTCTCAACTCATAAATGAAGCAAGTAGAATTTTTCAAAACATCATGGATTTCTTTTCAAATTTTAAAGAAGAAATTGAAGATTTAGAACTCGCATATATTGGAGCGAGATGCCTTCCTATTAGTTATTCAAAAGAAAAAGCAGAAAGGCTTTTAAATTTTGTTAAGAAAGCTTTTGATTTTTTAGAGAAATATGAAAGCAATTGATATAGCTCTTTTAACTTATCTTCACAAGAAGAAATACTTTGAAAATTATTTAGAGATAGCAAAGAAAATTAAAGAATTTATAAGCAAAAAATATGATGAAAATGCAAGGGTTTTAGTTTTTGGAAGTGTTCCTAAAGGAACTTATACTCCTTTAAGTGATTTAGATATATTGATAGTTAGCGATAAAATAAAAGAGTATGCCAAAACTGTTGTTGAAATCAAGGATCATTTAAATGATTTCTTTGCTCCAATAGAATTCCACTTCGCTACAAACGAAATCTTCAACAGATGGTATAAAAGATTTTTAGATTATTATATTGAAGTTTAGTTTAGCGAATTATTGTTTAAATCAATTTAGAGAACGGTACTAGTAGCTTTAAGATTGCTTTCATTTCTATATAATCAGATGAAGTAGTCTTAAATTCTTCAATTAGACTATTTAAGATAGAGTTATGTTACATGTTTAGGCTATGAGTTATTAGATAAACATGCAAGTTTTAACAACTTTTATCTAACAAATCAAAGGTTTTCTGTAGTAAAAGGTAGATCATTAAATTTCGAAGATATCCTTAGTAAAATCATAAAGCAGATAGTCCTTTGGTGATCGTTATTATGACTCATGGAACTCCAGTATTTAACAATATTTAATTAAAATAATGAATTAGACAATGTTCAATTTTTTTTACAATAAAATATAAAAATAGCCTAAAAAATTTTTAGAATTAGGAAATGATGTCTAAACAAGGAAGTTCTGATATTTCTTCTGATGTTGAAGCTATACCAGCAAGTTTAACGCGTTGGGAATATCTATTGTTCATTTATATGATATTTGCAGGTTTATTAGTTTGGTATGTATCTGAAAATCTACTTGTTTGGCAACCAGAAGAGAATATAGGAGGTTTACCAAAACCTATTGTTGGTGCCTTAATGATATCTATAACTTGGATAATAGTTAACTTTGTAGTATTCATCCTATATTACAGGTTTTTAAAAAAGAGAATTAGAACTACATATTGCTAGCAAAGAGGTGAAAAGATGAGTACTTGGTCTTTGCTTGTATTATCATTATTAATAATTTTCTTCGGTTTTACACTTATAGCTGGATATATAGGTGGTAAAAGAACTAAGAAGGGGCTTCATGAATTCTATGTAGCAGGTGCCACTTTATCAGCCGTAACAGTCATGTTTAGCTACATGGCTTCATATATGGAAGCATGGGAATTCGTAGGTATGCCTTCAGTAATTGTCAGTGAAGGTTTTGAGTGGTGGATTATGGAAATGATATTCTATCTCAGTTATGTAGCTTTCTTTATCCCTGTTAGTCTTAGGATCTATAAACTAGCTAAGATGCACAAGTACATTACTCCTATAGATCAAATTGTTCATAGAGTAGGAGGTTTTGAAAAACCTTTAAGAATATTGTTAGCTATAATGATGATTTATGCTATAATAATCTACATTGGTATGATATACATACCTGCTGCAGGTGTGCTTGCCGCTGCTACAGGTGGCGAGATCTCATATTACACCTTCCTAATTCTTTATGTGTTATTCATAATTATTTACGTAAGTTACGGTGGTATGAGAGCTGTAGCTTATGCTGACATTATAGCTGGAGTAACTTTTATTGTTGCCTTTGCAGCGATGATTTATGCTACATTTGTTTATTGGGGAGGTTTTGATAAACTAGCTTGGACTGCTTATACTTCAGATTTAGCTCCACAAATATTTCAAAAATATAGTCCCTTTCAGTACTTCTTAACTATGCTTATATTTTACGGCATCTCATGGCTTTTCATACCACATTTGGTTGTTAGATTATATGCTGCGAAAGATTATAAAGGTGTTCTAGTTGGTGGTGTAGGTTCTATTTCAGGTTTCTTTATAGGCGCTTTCCTATCACCGCTATTGCTAGGACTTAGTATAGCTGCTTACTATGGTTCTAACTTACCTGAAGTAGAAGTTGTAGAAGGATATGTGCCTTTGTTATTCCAGAGCATCTTTGGCACTGGCCCTCTACTAGTTATTATTCTCTTAGGTCTTATAGCGATAACTAGATCTACAATAGATTCAATGTTACTTACCGTAAGCTCGATCATTGATGCAGATGTGGTTGAGAGGAGTTTGCGTATTAAAATGTCTGAGCGTTATAGAAGGATAGTAACTACAGTGATTATAATACTCGTAGCGATACTTAGCATTATAGTGGCTTTAGCTCCCTCAGCGCCAATGGTTATAATAGGTTATCAGCTGGCTTGGCCAGCATTTTCGGTTATTGCATGGCCTACAATAGTAATGATGTTCTGGCGTAGAGCCAACAAATATGGAGGATTTGCTAGTTATCTAGCTGGTTTCATATCACTTATTCTCACTTATTTTATATGGCCTGAAGCACCTTTCAATCCATTCGGAGTTTGGGAAGGAACTCTTCCAACCCTAATAGCTTTAGCAGCTTTGGTAATAGGATCGCTAGTAACACCTCCTCCACCGAAAGAATTCATAGAAGAATATTACGGAGAAAAAAGTAAAAAATAGCTTTCTTCTTTAATTTATTTATTTTTTTAATTTATAATTATATATTGGAATTTGTCCAATATAGACTTAAAATAAATAAATTAGATTTATTTTTTGTCCATAACTTATTATTATATGTTAATTTATGTCCAAAATAGAAACTCTGACAGAGATTTATAAAGATATCTATACTAAGAAAACATCTAAATCTAGAGAATTATGGCTTAAATTAGCTAAAATTACCCCGTACGGTGTTCATAGTAACTGGAGGATTTTTGATCCACATCCATTAATAATTTCAAAGGCAAGCGGATCTAGAATATGGGATATTGACGGAAATGAATACATAGATTTCAACATGGCTTTCGGTGCTTTAGTAATTGGTCATGCTAATCCAAAACTTTTAGAAAAAATTAAACAAGTAATAGAGAATGGTACTATTTATGGTCATGAAACAGAGTGGAGCTATAAGTTAGGCGAGGTCTTAACAGCGAGGTACGGTTATGATATGGTTAGATTTGCTAACACAGGTTTAGAATCAACACTGTTAGCCATAAGACTTGCTAGAGCAGCCACTGGAAGAACAAAAATATTGAAATTTGAGGGGCATTATCATGGATCGCATGAACTTTTGATGGTAAGCGTCAAACCTGATCCAAAGAATGCTGGTCATCCTAAGAAACCTAGGTCTGTCCCTGCAGGATATCCTTATAATGTAGTTCCTAAAGAATTAACAGAAAAAGTAGTTGTTGCTCCATGGAATGATTTTGAAGCAACAAATGAAATAATTAAAAATCACGGAAATGATCTAGCTGCTATAATTTTAGAGCCTGTAGCCTTAAACATGGGTGTTGTGCCAGGAAATAAAGATTTCATAGCTTTCTTAAGAAAGTTGGCTGATGAGTATAACTGCATGTTAATTTTCGATGAAGTTAAAACGTCTGGCATGTGGTATAGAGGAGCTCAAGACTTCTTCGGTGTTAAAGCAGATATTATTACTGTAGCTAAATCTATCGGTGGCGGATTTCCTTTCTCTGCAGTACTAGCTAGTAAGGATGTAATGGAACTAATAGGACCACGCAAGGTTCCCCATGGAGGAACTTTTAATGCTAACCCATTATCTGTTTATGCCGCTTATGTTGTGCTTACCGAGCTTTTAACTGAACCCAACTTAACTTACACGCATAGATTAAGTGAGGAATTAGCAAAAGGTTACAGAGATTTAATACAGGATAGAAAGCTTGAAGCTCATGTGGTTCAGATAGCCAATAAAGGTACCATATACTTCTCTAAAGAGGAAATAAATACATGGAGAGATTTCGTAACTAAAGTTAATTGGGGTCTTTGGTATGTATGGACATTAGGTATGGTAGTGAATGGAGTAATACCTCAACCGATGGCTATAGATGAACAGTGGACAATATCAATAATGCATTCAAGAGAAGATATAGATAAAACTTTAGAAACAGCTGATAAAGTCATGAAAGAGATTAAAGGAAAATTAGTAAAGCCAATTACAGTAGAAGAAGCAATATAGAGTTCAAAATTAATTTCATTGTTTTTTATCTTTTTTATTCTTTATTAAATTTTATTTTAGCAACATAAAAATATATTATCCTTATCATAGTGACAATCAGATTACATTCCTTTACACAATGGTTGTTCCCAATTAAGAATGATCTTTGCTTTCAAAGCTTTTATTTAATCAACGATCAGATCTTTTAATCAATCATTCAGATGGTTTCTGAACCAAATGTAAACGCATTTCCTCTTTAATTACTTTTGCAACTACTATGGTTGATGTTCTCTCAATTTTTGATGAGTTAATTAGCTGTTCTAGAAACTCCATATATTTATTCTTTGAAGGAAATTTACCAATTATTATGAAATCTATGTCGCCCAACACATAGTAAACTATTTGTACATATGGGTTCTTTGAAAGAAGCTCGCCAATTTCTTCATGGTATTTAGGACCATATTTTCCTCTAATTAGAACGACTACAATATACTCAAAACCAAGTTTTTCGCTATCTAGAATAACTTCATATTTCTTAATTATACCATGTTCCTCTAATTTTTTAAACCTATAGTATATAGTCGATTTAGGTGCTCGTATCTTTTTAGCTAATTCTCTTAGACGCAGTCTAACACTCCACTTAATATTACTTTGTAAATATTCCAAAATAGCTAAATCTATTTCATCTATGTTTTTAATTTTATTCATATTTAATTTTACTACATTGGCATTATAAAATTTCCAACCAATAGCCTGAATAATTTAATTATCATTACAAAATATTATTTATTTATGTTGCCTATGAATTCAGACCCCTACTTGGACATGCGTAAAGAGTATGTTATGAAAGGTATCGCATTATACCATCCTATAACTATCGATAGAGGAAGAAATGCCCTGCTCTACGATGTTAACAATAAGGAATACATAGATTTTACTAGTGGTATAGGTGTAACTACGCTAGGTCATTCTAATCCAGAATTGATCGCTGTTGCTGAAGCTCAGTTAAAGAAGCTATGGCATGTTTGTTTCATGGTTATGAATTACAAATCTTACATCGAGCTTGCTGAAAAATTAGCTAAGATTGCACCTGGTTCATCTCAAAAACAAGTTCTTCTTCAGAACACTGGTTCTGAAGCGGTTGAAAATGCTATAAAGATAGCTAGGCAAGTTACTGGGAGATACTATATAGTGGCATATGAGAACTCCTTCCATGGAAGAGGAACTTATGGTTATGCATTAGCAAGCACAGGGAAATATGAACCTTATAAGAAGGGACTTGAACCTATGATGCCTGGAGTTGAATTTGTGCCTTATCCTTACTGTTATAGATGTCCTTTCAAATATGAGTATCCTCAATGTGGTTTAGCTTGTCTAGACTATTTGAAGAAATGGTTTGCATTTACTAGAGTATCTCCTGATAGGATCTCAGCTTTTATTATGGAGATGATACAAGGTGAGGGAGGTTTCGTAGTGGCTCCAACGAACTATGTCAAAGAACTTAAGAAATTCCTTGAAGATAACGGGATACTGCTAATAGATGATGAAGTGCAGTCAGGCTGGGCGAGGACAGGGAAAATGTGGGCTATAGAACATTATGGAGTTGAACCAGATATAATGGTTACTGCTAAAGCTATAGCTAATGGACTACCACTCTCAGCTGTTATAGGTAAAAAGAATATCATGGAGAAAACCTTTCCAGGAAGCTTCGGAGGCACGTTTGGAGGCAATCCAGTATCATGTGCTGTAGCCCTAAAAGTAATAGAAATAATGTTGAGAGATAATATGCCTGAGAGAGCAAATACTCTAGGACAGATAATAAGAAAAAGACTAAATGAAATGGCTGATAAATACGAACTGATAGGGGATGTTAGAGGATTAGGTGTAATGCAGGCAATCGAACTAGTTAAAGATCGTAAGACTAAAGAACCAGCAACAGATGAAGTATCAAAAGTTATTGTTAAAGCTAGAGAGAAAGGCTTACTACTGCTAAGAGCTGGTTTATACTTAAATGTGATCAGATTGCATCCTCCGCTAACTATTGAGGAGGAATTACTGAATAAAGGTCTAGACATTTTAGAGGAGTCTTTGAAGGAGGTTGTGAAAGAGGTAAAGTAAATATTGTACTTCAACAGTCCAAAACACAAAAAGTTTAATACTTGCTTAGTAGTTTGAAGATCAACTTAATAATATTGTAATATATGACTTCCTATTCTAAAATAGCAGTAAGGATGCTTCTCAGAAAAGAGCATACAAGAATCAGCAATACAGTAAAAATTTGAAAAGTTTCACTCTAACTATTTTTATCTTAGCATGTTAATATAAGAAAGTTTGAATTTAAAATCTTACATTGCATGTTTAACACAACAAAAGAAAAATAAAATATATTAAACATTTTTAATACAATAATTTTATGGAGAAAAATTTGCCCGGAGTCTATGCGTTTGATAAAATATATACACTCCAAGAATTTTATGGATTTTTGCCTAATTTCATAAGTAATAAATATATTGAAGCAGATACAGATAAATTCTTAGACTCTTATGATCCAGGTAAAGGAATAATCATTGCTAAAGTTCCCGTATCTTCAGCTAAGGATGTTGATGAAGCCGTTGGAAGCGCTCAAGAGGCCTTCATGAAGTGGTCCCAATTACCTGTATATGAAAGGTTACAATACCTGTTAAGACTGAGAGAATTACTTGCTCAACGAAGAGATGAATTTGGACGAATACTAGCTCAGAGTGTTGGGAAAACTACTAGAGAGGGGAGCATGGAGGTTTTTAGGGCAATCCAGTCATGTGATGCTGCGTTAGGCGCTCCTCATTTAATGGCAATGACCAGGAAATTCATGAACATAGTTAGAGCTATGCCTGAGATTGATATGGAGGTTGTTAGAGAGCCATTAGGAGTATTTGCTATTATAACGCCTTTTAATTTTCCCATAATGATTCCTATGTGGTTCATACCATGGGCAATAACGCTTGGAAATACAGTGGTAGTGAAACCAAGTGAAGTAGATCCTGTACCTACAACAGTATTCATAAAGCTGTTTAAAGAAGCTGGGTATCCTGAGGGTGTAGTAAATTTGATACATGGAGATGCGTCTACAGTTAAACACCTTATAGCTCATAAGGACGTTGTAGGAGTTACATTCGTTGGATCGACAGCAGTTGCTGAAAAATTATATGGAGAAACCGCAGCTCGTGGTAAGAGATTCTTAGGGCAGGCAAGTGCGAAAAATCCTATTGTATTGATGCCGGATGCTGTGACTGATCAGTCTATAGAGAACATTGTTGGGGGATTCTTTGATATGGCTGGCCAGAGATGTCTTGCGCCAGGATTATTAATTATGGTTGGAGAAGCTTATGATAAGTTTTTAAATAAAATATTAGAGAGAACAAAAAGAGTTAGAGTAGGATACCAACTTCTTGATAATACAGATATGGGTCCTGTAATATCTGCTATAACTAAGAAGAGAATTATTGATATGGTTGAGAGGGCTATTTCTCAAGGAGATAAAATATATATTGATGGAAGGGAGTACAAACCTCCAGAAGAATATAAAGGAGGTTTCTATCTAGGTCCTACAGTATTAGAGACAACTCCAGATACAGAGATGGCACAGAAAGAGATATTTGGACCTGTAATGCCAATAGTTAGAGCTTCGAATTTTGATGAGGCAATTGAAATAGTGAATAGCAGAGAATATGGAAACACTGCGGTAATCTTCACATCAAGTGGGAAATATGCGCGTGAGTTTGCTAGAAGAGCTGTTGTAGGTAATGTAGGTATAAATATATCAGTTGCTCAGCCAGATCAATTTCTTCCATTCCCTGGAAGGAAAAAGAGCTTCTTCGGAGTTCTGCATGGGCAAGTAGATGCTATAGACTTCTTCACTGATAGAAAAGTTATAATACAGAGATGGTGGTAATATTTGAGAAAAGGAAATAATATAAAAAACTAAATTTTTCTAAGAATATGATAACTTAAAGCTTATTAAACTTACTCATACAATTTTTATTGTTAGGGTTTTATTATCTCTATTTTTATATCAAATACTGCTTACATTTTTTATCAATTGTAGTTATAACAAAAAAATAATCTTGATTGTTAAACATTTAAATCAGCGATGGCCATCGTAATAACAATGCACTATAAATTCATTTATTAAATTTTCTTAATTATACAAGTAAATAATTGTATAAAATTTAAATTTAAATTTTGGCATAATAAATATTCTTATGGCAATAGAGGAAACTAAAAAGTTCGCTAAACCTTCAAAGCTACCATTTTATTTTGTATTAGTATGTTTGTTTGCTGTATACTTATTAGGAAGCATTCAGCTTTATAAACTTTTAATAACTAGAGACGTTTCAAATGTACTTAGAGCAATAGGAGAATTTATAACCAATAATTTTGGAATAATAGCTTTAACTATTTTACTTTTAATAATATTTTCAATAATCTTTGTTTATGTTATATTAAAATTTGCTTCTAAATATGGTAAACAATTAACGATCTTTGTAGGTTTAGCCTTTCCTATAATTATTATAATATTTGTTGTGGTTTTAATGGTTTTAGCACCTGCTTCGATACCTGCTCTTATATTTTTTCTATTATTTCCAATAGTTTTCTTAATCATTGCCTTGTTAAAATATGAGAGATTAAAACTTGCTGGAGAACTTGTTTCGATGTCATCAAGCGTTATTTTAGCTGAAAAAGAAATATTATTGCTATCATTCTTATCGGGATTATTTATATTTGTAACAATGATCTTTGATCTACTTATGGTATCATATCTTTGGGATATATTAATTTATGGAAACGAAATAACTGCATATATTGTAGCTTTTCTTGCTTTTTTAGCATCAGCATGGGTTATATATTCAATATCTTTTTATTTCGACGGCGCAATAATAGCTATAGTTGATGACTGGTATAGAAATCCAGATAAAGACGTGGCAAATATTAAAAAGAGTTTAAAAAGAGCTTTTGATTTCATTGGTCCAATTGTTCTTCTGGGCTTTATATTCGCTATACTTTCTGCAATAGAAAGATTATCTAGACTTGCACAAATGAGGATAAGAGCTAGAGGTGGCGGAGCAGCGATCATTTTGCTTATCTTATTAATAATTAGGTTAATAGTTTCTTTATTTAGAGCTATTTTTGAATTTATAACATTCTTTACCCTTCCTTCTATAATAATAGAACAAAAAGGACTTAAAGAAGGAATTAAAAGGTCTGCTAGACTTGTTTGGAATCACTTCATAGATGTTCTGCTTGCTTACACTGCTGTGAATTGGGCTTATGGCTTGCTGGTACTAGTTTCGCTTGTTTTATTTGGTGTAGCAGGCTTCGCTACGGGATACTTCTTTCTATATTATTTCCTTCCTTTTGATAGATTCATCGCTGCTTTAATTATGCTTTTAATATTTTTAGTAATAGGCTTCCTTCCTACATATATAATGATAAGACCTCTTTATACAGTATACAGAACATTGCTTCTTGAATATGCTATAGATAGAGAAAACAAATTTACGTTGCCCAGTAGATTGCCTGAGCATTTAAAAGTAAAGTTTGAAGATATAATAAGAAGAGAAGGGCCAAGATCAAAAAGAATTTTTGCTAAACCACCTTAAAAATAAGTATTATTATTTTTTTAGCTTACCTCTTTCAATCCTTATAAATTTAAATTATAAAAAATTAAATCAATTTTTAAAGTCAAATAAAATTTTTAATGAAGCTTTGAATATTAATTTAAGAAATAACTCTTTTAATTGTAGTAATAATTGTTAATGTTAGTAAAATAATTCTCTTTTGTTGTAAGTAATATAATTTTTATTTACCAAAAGAATTAGGATATATAAGAAATGTCTATGCTATTGGAGAATTTAAAAGTTCTTGATTTTTCAAGAGCTCTTGCAGGGCCTTTTGCTACAATGATTCTTGGCGACCTTGGTGCTGAAGTAATTAAAATAGAACCACCTAACGGAGATGAGACTAGATCTTGGGCTCCTATATTAAATGGAGAAAGTGTTTATTATCTTAGTATTAATAGGAATAAAAGAAGCATTGTACTAGATCTTAAGAAAGATGAAGATAAAGAAATTGTATATAAGTTGGTGAAAGAAAGCGATGTGGTTGTTGAAAATTTTAGAATTGGTGTACCTGAAAAGCTAGGAATTGATTATAATACTTTAAGAAAAATAAAGCCTGACATAATTTATTGCAGCATTAAAGGATTTGGATCAAAAAGTCCATATGAAGGTAAACCAGCTTATGATCTATTAATTCAAGCAATGAGCGGACTTATGACTGTTACTGGCGAAGAGAAGAGTCCTCCAATTAGAGTTGCATTTGCATTATTTGATATCATTGCTGGACTAATTGCTGCCAACTCTATTTTAGTAGCAATTGTAGAGAGAACAAAAACTAAGCAAGGAAAATTCATAGAAGTATCGCTTTATGATAGTGCAATATTTGCTATGAGCTATATTGCAGAGATATATTTACTTACTGGAAAAATACCACGTAAAATGGGTTCAGCTCATCCATCCATTGTTCCGTATCAAGCATTTAAGTGTAAGGATGGTAAATATATTTCTATTGCTGTTACAAACGAAAAATTCTGGGCAAATTTATGTGAAGCTTTAGATATGAGAGAATTATTAAATGACCCAAGGTTTAAATCTAATATTGATAGGGTAACAAATAGAGAAATTCTTATACCAATACTAGAAGGAAAATTTTCTGAACGTAATAGAGAAGATTGGTTAAAGATTCTTGAAAAGTGGGATGTTCCATGTGCTCCAGTTTATGAACTTGATGAAGTATTTCAAGATATTCATGTTTTATCCTCTGGTATTTTAACGGAGATTAACCATAGCATTTTAGGAAAAATTAAACTATTATCTTATCCTGCAACGTTTGATCATGAAAGACCAAAAATTAGAATACCTCCACCTACGCTTGGAGAAGATACTTCAACGATACTTAAAAAATTAGGATATACAAAAGAAAAATAATTTATGTAAAAATTATTATCTTTTTATTTTTTAATTACTCTTACAATGGCTATTACAGTGGCTACGGCTATGATAATAATTAATAAAATTATTAAAAGCGAAAAATCAAATTGGGAAGGTTGAGTAGCAATATGTGTCGTAGTTGGTGAAGTTTCTATTGGTGATGTAGTAATGGTTATTGTCGGAATAGTAATATTAGGAATAGGAGGTGTTGTAATATTAATCATTAAAGGCTCCATCAACGGATAATTATCTTTATTATCTTTGTAAATAACATATGGAACATCTCCTATACCATCACTTCCTTGAATATCTTGATTAGGTCCTTTCTTTTCATCTTTACCAGAATAATTACTCCAATAATTTCCACCAGTAGGATAACCATTATCCCAATTATTTATTGAAGAAGGAACAGTTTTATTATCCCATGAATGATCATAAACATGTTTTCCTTCAGATATAATATTATTATGATAAAAAGTATTATTCGAAGAACGAACTATCTCAATTCCTTTACCTTTTTCTTCATAGTTTACTATGCTGTTCTTGATAATAATGTTATTTGATGATCTGCTAAGTAAAATACCAACCGCTTTTTCAAATCCTGGCATTATAACTATGACATTATTCTCGATAATATTGTTTGAAGATGTGCCTAACAAAATGGCACTGGTTGTACCTATTAAGTTGTTTCCGCTGATTTTATTGTTTGAAGAAACCATAATGTATATTCTGCCATATTTGGTTAAATTGTTTGCGATTATGCTGCAATTCTTTGATTGGTAAAGGAAAATACCCGAACTATCGATGAAATTTACGTTTTTTACTGTTACGTTTATTACGTTATCTAATTTTATTCCAATGCCTACACCTTTACTTGTAATTATGTATCCTGAACCATCAAATATTATATTACTCCTTGTAATTATTATCGCATCAGGATCACCATCAATATTCCCAGTCAACTTATATGTTACTTTGTCATTGGTTATTATCGGAGCTTCTGGGGGATCTATGCTTCCATCAGGTTTAATGTAAACAGTTCCAGTCCAAGCTTTAGCAGGATAAATATCAATTCCCAAATTCAATAAGCTTAAAAATATGATCAATGTTAATATAATTGCAAAAGTTAACTTTCCTTTTTTATAAATTATTTTTAACCAGACCATAGTCGGTCTTAATTTATTTACTTTAGATTCCATATCATGTAAAATAATTTAAATATAAAAATTTTTATAATTTGTTATATTTTTAAAATTTTTTAGAAGAAGTATTAACTAGTAGATTTAAGTAAGCCAAAAACCTTTCTCTACTTTTTCGTTTTTTATTTATACTGATTCTGAACTACCACATCCCATTTTTCCTGTTTAACAAGAATTTTCATTAAAAATTTATTAGTACTTTAGTACATAAGTATATAAGTATGAAAAAAACTCGCAACTCTAAGAATGAAGTAATCAAAGTTGAGATACCTAAATATCTTGCTGAAAGGTTTCGTAGATATGTTGCAGAAAAATATGGTTTCAGAAAGGGTGCTTTATCCAAAGCTATAATAGATTTAATAGAAAAAGAACTGGATCTCCAAAGTTCTTCAAGTCTCAATATAGATAGTATTGTAGGTTTAGGAAATCTTTCTGATTATAAATGGGAGGGCGAGGATTTAGTTGAAGCTTTAAGGAAAAGAATAAATGTATCTAATTGACGCTAACATAATACTCGAGGTGCTTTATAAAAGAAGCAGATGGAAAGAATGCTATGAATTCCTTAACAAAGTAAAGGCAGGTAAAATTAAGGCTTATATACTTCATTTCACATTGCATGGAATTTCTGCTATACTGGGAAAGCCAGAAATAGTAGTTAAGTTTCTTTCAGAAATATTAAGCTGGAGAGGCTTATATGTGGTTGACCTTTCTCTTGAGGAAGAAATAATTGCAAGCGAGCAAGCTATCAAACTTAATTTGGATTTTGATGATGGTCTTCAATACTATTATGCAAATAAAGCTGGAATAAAGATAATTTCTTTTGATAAAGATTTCGATAAGACAAATATACAAAGAATAGAGCCAAAGGATGTTTAAAACTTTGCTATTTTAAAAAATCATTAATCATTAAAATTAAAAATTGTTTTAAATTACAACAAATCGAGTAAAATTTATAAATCCAAATATTTTAATATCTTTTAGTAGGTGATATGATTCCAGAATAAAAGAATAGGAATTTTAGGAGCAGGAAGAATAGGAAGAGCCATAATTAAAGGTTTCTTAAATTCTGGAATTGACCCAAATTCTATTGTAGCTTCGGTTAGAACAAAAGAATCAGCTGAAAAAGTTAAGGAAATGAAGGTAAACGTCACCCTTGATAATAATTTTGTAATAAATCATACTGACATAATAATAATAATTGCCTTGAAGCCTCTTACAATTTTAGAAAATGTTGAACTATTAAAGAATATTCCACGTGGAAAGGTTATAGTATCAGTAGCAGCTTTCTTACCATTAAGCTTTTACAAAAAAATTATTAATAATAACGAAGTTTACAGAGCTATGCCTAACGTTAATGTTGAAGTAAATAAAGGATTCATTGCTCTTCATGGAGAAAAAGCAGATTTGATCGAAAAACTTTTCAGATTGCTCGGAGAAGTGGAATGGGTAAATGAAGAAGTGCTGGATAAACTAACACTAATAGCGGCCTCGTCTCCTGCTGTAATAACAGAATTAATTGATGCTTTGGAAATTGCAGCAATGTACATGGGCATACCTCAAAATATAGCCAGAAAGGCAATATTAAGTGTTTTTAAGGGTACAGCCGAATTAGCATATATTAAGGAGCTACAAAGCATTCGAAACTCGATAATAACCCCAAAGGGAATCACCTCTAGGCTAATGAGGGAATTTATTAAGCAAAACATAAAATCATCTTTGCTAGATACTTTTATCCAAGCATCTGAAGAACTTGAAAAAATGATAGCAAAACTTAGGTTTGAGCATAAAATATAAAGAGCAAAGATTTTTTAATCTTAAAAATTTATTCATTATAATAAATTAATTCAAATACCTTTATTATGATGAAAGATGTTGCTGGAAAAGTATCTAGAGATTTCATTTAATTTATAAAAATCAAACTATGAAAAGATAGAATAATCTTATTTCATTAAAAGTCTGGCTGGCCTTAATTCCCTTTTAAAAGGGTCTAAGACTAAGCCAAAAATTTCTAGTGTTAATATACCTAGCAGGTTTTCATCTTCGCTTTCTCCTAAAACTATGGGAGTATGCCTTTCACCATAAGGTGGCAATTCCAAAATAGCTTCTGAAATTCCTCTTTCAATGACTGTTCCATCAGCTAGAATAAAATTGGACTTGGAAATTTCTCTTAAGCCCAAACGTTGCCAAATTTCCTTTTTTAAAACGGTATAGAAAGCCCCTGAATCTACTAAAAACCTTACTTTTTCTTCTTTTCCTTGATTCTTTACAATTCCTTCAATGTATACCAATCCCACATGAGATTTTTGAGTAAGGAAATATTTAAGTTTGAATATTCAATGTTTGTAAAATAATTGAACATCAAAATTGGAATGAATTTTTAATTAAACTAACTAAGTAGCTTAACAGCTTCTTTATATATTGGATCTGTGAAGTTATTTTCTTTATCAATTATTGAATGCCTTTTCAATTGTTGCAAAATCTCATATAACACTCTATTGCTTATTTCCTTTCCTTCATACTTTTCAACATTCCTTTTCAGCAAACTCCATTCCCTTATTTCTTCAGCTAAAAGCTTAAGCACAATTTTATATCTTTTACTTACCATTAGTTTAATAAAGTTCTCTAATTCCTGTTTAGCTAGTGCAACAGCATCCTTCTTTATTTCTTCAAAATTTTCCTTACCCATCGATCTTTGGTATCCATAATATGTTAACCAGCCTATTATTCCATCCAATTCGTTTACTACCCTTTCAATTTCTTCTTTTGATACTTTTATGTTTAACTCATTGAAGCCCTTTTCTAAAAAATTGATGGATTCTTCTCTATTTAGCTTTCTTGTATTAATATTGATAAAGGCTCTTCCGAATAAAGGATTTTTAGGATTCTTTAATATACCATAAAGTACTCCCATCTCTGAACCTGTTAATATGAACGATATATTTCTATGATAATCATAGGAATAAGATATTGCATCTTGTAAAACTAGCCCCAAATTTCCTATAGATTTCTGAAATTCATCAAATATTATAATTATTCTTTCACCAATTCTTTCACTAAATTCATTTAATCTTTCAAAAAATTCTGTTAATAAAAAGCGATCCTTTCCCCAACTAAAAGAAACAGAATAATCTGCTATTGATACTCCTCTTAATGATTTTAATAATTTTAGAAATAATTCTTTTATTTTTTCTAAATATGATATACTTAAAATAAAGTCATTGACACTTTTTGAAAGTAATAAATAAAGCTCTCTATATGAACGGAATCCTTCTCTTAAATCTATTAAAAGGAATTTGGAATTGCTCTCTCGAAGAGAAGTTAAAACCAGCGAGGTTTTACCTGTTCTTCTTAATCCTGAGACAACGATCATGGGCTTATCTAGATTTCTTATTATTTCTTCCATTTCTTTTTCAAAATTGTAAAAGTCCTTCTTAGACATCTTAGGTCTTATATCAAATAACATATTTCCGCCCCGAAAAATATTTCCGCAGCGGAAAATATAAATTTATAGATTGGAGAATTATTCGAGGATTCCTACACTAAAAAGTTCCTTTATTGCCTCTTTAGTTTGAAGTTCGAAAAGTATAGTTGCCTATGCAACTAGTTACTGGTGTAACTAATAATTTTTACGTAGCTAAGTTACAAGATACTTAAATTAATAGAAAATCCAAGAAGTAAAATGATCACTTCAGTTATAAACGGTAGTAAGAATTCTTCTTGCGAAATTTTATATTTATAATTTTTGCAAAAAGATATTTTTAAACAATTAAAAGTTTATCTTAATTTAATTTTTATATTTATACTTTTTAATAAATCTACAATAAAATCTTTAAGTTCTTTAATATATGCGAGTGATGTAGCTAAAATAGTAAATAAAGGAATCCAAGCGTAAGCGTATAAAGGAGTAATTATCCCATAATTTAAAGTTGCTCTCAAAAACCGAATTCCTATATCTTGGTATAGAAAAAGCGGGATGTTAGTTATAGAGAAACTAATAACTGTACCTGCAAGAAATGTTAAAATTTTCGCTTTATTAAAGTAAAGTATAAGAGGTAAAGCTATTATTGCGAAACGTGGATCAAAAAGAGCAAATCCAAATAAAAGGCCTGAAAGAAATACTTTTCTTATTTTACCGAAATATAAAGCTGAAATTAGGAGAAATGTTAGGAAAACTTTTGAATTTCCATCAACATAATTCCAGTAATAGCTATTTGAGAGGAATAGGAAAGGAAAGTTTGGATGAGGAAATAAACCTGATACTAATTTTAGTTCTCCATTAAAAGGATTGAGATGTGGTAAGGGTTGAAAAAGGGCTATAAATAAAACTATGGATATTGTGCTAACTTTCTTTTTATCCAGTAATTTATATATAAGGTAACCCTTGAGAGGAAGTAAAGAGAATTGAATTATGTTGAATAAGAGCAATGCTGTATGATATGGTAAAAGCAGGAAAGGTATAATTACAAGTAAAAAAGAAGGCAGATACTTGTAGGCTTTCGGTTTAGGATAAATAGGATAATCTCCAGGCTGAGTTCCACCGTAATATATTGCAGTGGGATTGTGAATAAGTCTCCATGCACCAATATAATATGCAGAAAAATCTCTTGCTTCGTCTTGCGTTGTTTTGAACATTTCTGGTAATGCTGTAATGAAAGTTAAAAAATTAAGGAAAATTGCCAAAGATGCAACAAATATTATCAACAATGTTTGTTTTGTTACATTCATTTTTCTACTTCACCTTAATTTCATTCTATTATCTTTGTAAATTTGAAGAAAGAGGTTTAGATTTGGATAAGTCAAATAATAAGTAAAAGCGTTTCGTTTATACAATGAATATTTCCTGTGTAATAAAACATCGAAACATTCAAATCTTCTCACGAATTATTTTTAATGTTTAAATATTTAAAAATTGCTAAAACTTAGCTCGGTAATATTCAATCTAAGTTTCCTTTATCCCTTAAGATTGATGATAAATACTAACTAATAGATCTTTATTTATTAGCTCTTCAGTATAAAAGAACGTATAAAAGTCCAGCGATTTAGACAAGATTAGAAAAATAAATTTAAAAAATTAGATAAGAATTGTCGTAGAGAGATTTTGAAATAAGCATTGTACTCCTAGTCATTCTATTACTCCTACGATAAATTAATCTTTTTAGGTAAAAAAATTGATGTTAAATGTTAATTTGGGATAGGTTTCATAATAACAGGCTGTTATCTTAGTGTCAAATCTATTTTTGGTAAAAGAGAAGCAGTGTTTTGATTCAAAAAGCACTGTTAAGATAAATAGTTAGCATAAATTTTACGTTAAAATTATCTTTCCTCCCAGGGTAATATAAAGGAAATAGGTAATTTTCTTAACAATTCAATGTCCTTCAGCATTTCTTTTTCAGGTTTAAGAAAAAGTGCTTTTGTTTTAAAATATTCAGCTGTAGCTATAACATAGCAATCTGTCAGAGCTATGTTAAGTATCTTTTTAAGTTCTCCAGCCCTAAAAGCTATTTCAGGATTTAACTCGACGATTTTCATCGTGTTTGTTATCCATTTAGCAAATTCTAAAGCTCTTCTGTTAGGTTCTTTTTCACCTGCAATACTATATATTTTATAAGCAATATATATTGTCTCGCTTAATGTTTGGTAAGTGATATAAAGTTCTACATGATTTTTGAAAGCCTTTTTAAAAAGCTCGATAACCTTATTTCTTCCAGGCTCATTTTCGACTATATATGCTACTAAAATACTGGTATCAACGACGTAGCTCTCTAAGGATCTCAAGATACTTCTCCTCTTCAATTTGCTTTTCTTCAGAAAGAATCTTTTCTACAACCTCAGGATCTATTTTAACAGTTAAAGGCTTTAAGGGCTTTAAAAGTAAACCATCCTCTCTAACTTCGGCAACAACACAACTTTCCTCATCAATACCAGTTGCCATCCTAAGTGCCTTAGGTAATATTATAATACCTTTTTTTCTTACACGTAAAGTGAACTCCTTAGATAAGCTCATAATATAAAAATAGTTAAACATTTTAAAATAGTTAACTTTCTAATATAGTCAAAATGTTATATTAATTCTAACTTCTATTTAAACTCTAGCAGGAATGTGGATAAAAAAGAAATGTCCATTGTAATGAATTTTTATTTTTGTATAATATAAAAGATGGTTAAAATTTTCTATAAGGCTAGATAAATATTAGTAAAAATACATTAATCCCTAACAATTCTTAGTAATGATTAAATATAAAAAAATTAAAGCAAAAATAACAATTTTTATTTTAAAAAAGAAAGAGAATTATGGAAGAATTTGTGCAAAAACTAGAGAAAAGGAGTAGGAGATTTCTTTTAAATGCAGAAAGAGATTTTAAGGAGAGAGAATTTGATTCGGCAATGTTTAATGCTGAACAAGCTTTGCAATTATTTTTAAAAGCAAAGATTTTGGCAAAGGGTATCGAATTTCCTAAAACACATGAAATAAGGAAGCTTCTAGAATTTTTATCCAAATTAGAAAACAAAACTTTAGAATTAAGTAAAGAAGATGAAAGAATATTAGAAATGTTGGAGGAAGCATATATTTCTTCGCGTTACTTACCTTTCTCCTTTTCTGAAGAAGAGGCAAAGAAGGCTATTGAGTTCGTTAAAAAGGTGATGAAGTTTTATGGAGAAAGTTTATGAAATTGCATTAGAGTTTGTTAGAGAAAGAGAAGAAACCTTCAGAAATGCTTGGGAAACAATAAAGAAGATCAAAGAAGCATCTGTTGAAATTCTGCAAGAAGCGAGAGTTTACATTTTTGGAAGTTTTGCAAGGGGCGATTATAATATTTATTTTAGTGACATCGATATTCTAATAGTTTCAGATAAAATTAGCGGTAAAATGGAAGAAAGGGCCGGAATAATAGTTGAGATAAGGAAAAGAGCAAATGCAAACTATATTTTTCAAATTCATTTAGTAAATAGTAAAGAGTTTGAGTTTTACAAAAAGTTTGTGGATAAACTAATAGAAATTTAGCCTTAAGTTCAGTTTAAAAGATTTAATTATCCTCTGAATCTCTAATTAACTTTTATGTGTTGTACAAATCTTTAATAATCTTATTAAAAGCAATTATACGTTAATTATTAATTATGAAAAAGAAATATACCACAATTTCCATATCAGAATAGACAAAGAAAAAACTAGAAAGAGAAAAAGGAGATATGAGCTGGGATGATTTTTTACTTTTATTAATAAATGAATATCGCAAGAAAAGAGTTGAGAAAGGAATAGCTGAGTTAAGAAATCTTCTTACAAGTGAAGATATTGAAAAAATAGAGAAAAGCTATAAGGAGATGCATGAAGTGCTTATATGACAAATTATTTCCCGAAAAATTAATATAAAAATCTTAAAGAGACCAGAAAAATAATATTAAATTAAAAAGAACCTAAACAATCATGACTAATCCTTTCGAAAATGTTAAGATTCCTTTGGACGTTGAAGAAACTATTAAAAAGATCTTAAAAGGCATTCCAAAAATATCAGTCAAAGATCCTAAAGAGAGATATTTGAGAAGGATAAAATTCGTTGAGGAGCAGGTTAAGAGATATGATGCTTTCTTTAAATCCTTTCCCTTTATAAACGAACTGCATCCCTTTTATAAAGAGGTAGTCGAGATATTAGCAGGCGATATAAATAAATTCAAAATATGTCTGGCTTCGATTAAAGAAGCTGTATTTTTAACGAGAAAAATATCTAAAGATTACGCAAAATTGGTATCAAAAGAAGAAGATTTAAACAAATATCTAAGGGAATATGTTGGAAGGGTTGCATCGATATTGAGAAAAAGAAAAAGATGCATAAATTTCGTGATCGAAATTTCTAAGCAGTTAAAGGAACTGCATACAATTGACCCAATTTTACCAACTTTGATAATTGCGGGACCGCCAAATGCGGGTAAAAGTACATTGGTTAGAAAGATTTCTACAGGGAAACCAGAAGTGGCTATTTATCCTTTCACAACAAAGGACATACATGTGGGTCATATCATTAATGAATTTCAAAGAATACAAGTTATAGATACTCCTGGAATACTGGATAGGCCTATGTCAGAAAGGAATAAAATAGAATTGAAAGCTATAAATGCTATAAAGAATTTGAATGGTATAATAGTTTTTCTTTTTGACGCTTCAAATTTATCTACACTCTCTTACAAAGAGCAAATAAACTTGTACCATGAAGTTAAAGGATTGGGTAAGATAGTGGTACCTGTAATAAATAAAATCGATGATATTAACAAAGAATTATATGATTCAATTAAAAGTGAACTTCAAAAGGAGAATTATTTCGAAATAAGTGCGGAAAAAGGTTATGGTGTAGATAAGCTTTTGAATTATTTGCTAGATATATTATCTAAGCAAAAAATTAATTGATAAATTTAAAATACTAATATAAAATTAATAATTTGTTATTATTTAGTTATATTGAATAATTTCTCTTAATTGTATCTTTAAAATTTTTGAAAGTTTGTTTTCTTAAAAGTAAAGACCAGATTCAAATCTTCATTTCTTAAATACTTCTAAACCATCATATAATACTTTTTTATATTTTAACATCGTCTCTATTATCTTATTGTTAAGCTTATCTGGCGTTATTACAATAATATCTGCTGAGAATCCTCTCTTCATACTGTATAACTTGGAAGCCTCTTCAATTTCATCATCAACTTTCTCTAAAATTACAATGATATCATAATCGCTTGATGGCCAAAAGTCTCCTCTAGCTCTTGAACCGAAGAGCGCTATGCTCACTTTACCATGATAATAACTAATTATTTTGTTTATAAATTCCTCAAATTGCATATTTAAAAAATCTTTTTAAGATTATAAAAATATGGTTGAGAAATTTTGGTTTGAAAAGGCTAAAGAGTTCTTAGAAATTGCTAGAAATAATAAGGAAATTCATCCATGGTTATCTTGTTTTGCATCCCAGCAATGTATAGAATTAGCTCTTAAAGGAATATTAGTAAAGTATAAGGGTACATATCCTTTACCTCATGATTTAGGTGAGTTATTGGATTTAATAGGAAAAGAATTCTCGTTAGCAGTACCTGCAGATATAATGAAGGATTGCGACTTTCTGACGCCTCATTATACTCAATCTAGATACTCAATGATATCAAGCTATAATTTGAGAAAGGCTGAGAGCTGTGTTAATTCTGCTGAGCGGATTCTTAATTGGTTAAGCAGTTTTTTCAAAGAAATAAAGGAAATTTTCTGAAGATTTTCGTTATAGGAAAAACATTTGATTATATATCTTCTATTCACAAAGCAATGGAAAAATGTAACAGTAAATTACTATTAATAGAAGAAATTAATGCTATAATTAGTTTACAACATTATATTTGGATTAAAAAAGATTTTATTAGAATATTACATAATAAAATTCATTAAACTTATTTTCCTAGATATAATTTTTTTATCAATGGATTATTAAGTAATTCTTTAGCATTACCATATAAAACGATTCTCCCAGTTTCAAGCATATAAGCTCTATTTGCTATACTAAGAGCTTTCATTGCGTTTTGTTCAACTAAAAGTATTGATAAGCCGCTTTTTCTCAATTTATCTATTACATCAAAAATTTCATCAACTAAACGTGGCATAAGACCCATCGATGGTTCATCCATTAAAAGTAATTTAGGTTTGGAAATTAGTCCTCGTCCAATAGCCAACATTTGCCCCTCACCGCCGCTTAGTGTTCCTGCAAGTTGATTACTTCTTTCCTTAAGAATAGGAAATAGTTTAAAAATTTCGTTAATGTCGTTTGAAACATCCTTATTTTTTCGCATATAAGCTCCAACATAAAGATTTTCTAGAACTGTAAGGTAAGGAAAAAGTCTTCTCCCTTCAGGTACAGTTATAATTCCAAGTTTAACTCTTTCCCACGGTGATAAGTGAGTTATTTCAGTATTTTCGAAAAATATCTTTCCAGTTTTTGGTTTTAATAAACCAGAAATGCATTTTAGAAGTGTTGTTTTTCCAGCACCATTCGGTCCTATTATTGCTACTAATTCTCCTTTATTAATTTCTATTGATATATTTTCAAGTGCACGAATATTTTCGTAATAAGCAGTTAAATTTTCAACTTTGAGCAACATATCCTTTCCCTAAATATGCTTCTATAACTTTAGGATTATTAGCTATTTCATCGGGAGATCCTTCAGCAATTATCTGGCCATAGTTAAATACATATATTCTGTCAGAAAGACTCATACTAACCTTCATGTCATGTTCAATAAATATTATCGTTAATCCTCTTTCTCTTAACTTTTTAATAATATCCATAATTTCGATTTTTTCCTCATAACTCATTCCACTAGTAATTTCATCTAATAAGAGCAATTTAGGATTTAATGCAAGCGCTCTAGCTATTTCTAAACGTCTTTGAAAACCCAAAGGAAGAGCTGAAGCATTCGTATTTTTAAATTTTTCCAAGCCAACATAATTAATTATTTCATTTGCTTTTTCGAAATATCTAAGATTATTTTTTAGCTTTAAAAAAGAGATTCCGCTGTAGTTATAATATCCGCATGCAGCTAAAATATTTTGAAATACAGTATATTCCTTAAATGGACGAACAATTTGAAATGTTCTAGCTATACCCAATTTAGCTAATTTATTAGCAGGTAAACCATGAATAGGCTTTCCTTCAAAAAATACTTCTCCAGATGTTGGTTTAAGAAAGCCTGAAATTACATTGAAAAAAGTTGTTTTGCCGGCACCATTAGGTCCTATTATACCTAATATTTCCCCTTTTTTTACTTCTAAACTTACTTTTTCTAATGCTTTAACTCCTCCAAAATATTTGCATAAATTTTTTGTTTCTAAAATAATACTCATTTCATTTCACTCTTTTGGAATAATTGGTTAAATTTTCTAGCAAGAAAGCTTCCTTTTCCAATTATTCCTTGTGGTTGAAATCTTAATAATATTATGAGTAATATAGTATACATTATCATTCTATATTGTAATAAAGGTCTAACAATTTCAGGTAATAATATGATCATCGTAGAACCCAATATTGGCCCATATATGTTGCCTAGTCCTCCAAACACCGTCATTGTCAATATTTGTATTGATACAATAAATGAAAAATCGCTGTAAACTATATAAGTTTTATAATGTGCGAGCAACGCTCCAGCCAAACCAGCATAAGAACAGCCTATACCAAAAGCTATTATTTTGTATCTTCTCACGTTGATACCTATTCCTTCAGCTGCATATTCATCTTGTCTTAAGCATTCAAAAGCTGTTCCCAGCCAAGATTTCTCAATCCAAATATTAAAAAGAATACATATTATTAAAACTGCTAAAGTTAAAATTAAATAACTGGTATCATCATTAAGTTTATAGCCAAAGATAACTGGACGTGGAATATCTATAATACCAAAGGAACCTCCGAATAAAGGATAATAACGAAAGATAGATTCTGCTATAAAGTTTATACCTATAGTTGTCATCGCCAAAAAATCTTGTCTTAATCTAATGCTTATAACTCCTAATCCCATTCCAAATAATAATGATGTTAAACCAGAAAGAGGAAAAGAGAGCCAAAAAGGAAATCCATACGTAGTTGTAAGGATTGCTGAAGTAAAAGCTCCAATTCCTAAGAATGCAGCTTGACCAATATTTACTTGGCCAGCATAACCCATCGTTATGTTTAAGCCTATTGCAGCTATTGCATATATGCTAATTACAGTAAGTAAAACAATTTCGTATGCCATTATTCGACTTTACCAAACAAACCTTTTGGTCTTAATAATAATATAAGTATCATAATAACGAAAGCAAATGCCTCTCTTGGTAGTAAATGGCCAAAATATGCTATTAAAAATGTTTCACTGATTCCAAGAATTAATCCTCCTACTAAAGCTCCAATAACGCTGCCAAGACCGCCTAGAATTATAACTACTAAAGCTTTGTAAGCAGCCATGTCTCCCATATATGGATAAACTTGAGCATAGTATATTGCAACAAGTGCACCGCAAACCCCAGCTAATGCTGATCCTACAAAAAAATTGAAATCTACAATCCTTTTTGGATTTATACCCATTAATTTTGCAATTTCTATATCTTGCATTAATGCCCTTGAAGCTAATCCTATTTTTGTTTTATTTATTATTAACCAAAGAACTATCATTAACGGAACAATTACTGCAAGTACTAATATTTGATAAGAAGTAATGTTTATACCAAATAAAGTGTAACGTATTGAAGGAATTTCAGTATAAAAGCCTTTAGGATGATGACCCCATACATTAGCAGATAGTTCATTTATAAGTATATATAAAGCTATGCTTATAACTAAGGGGACGTAAGGAGGTTTATCAAGTAGTGGTAAATATGCAAATCTTTCAATTATAATTCCTATCAAGGCTACTGTAAGTCCTGCTAAAATAATTGAGAACCAAATATTAAAAAAATTATAATATGTTAAAGCGAAAAAATGCTCCTAAAGCATAAATTCCAGCATGAGCTATATGCAGTATTCTTAGAACACCATAAATTAATGTAAGACCTACACTTATTGCTACATATATGAATCCCAATATTAATCCTTCAAGTAGTAATTGTAATGTTGTCTCGCTCATCGTATATTTAAAATGAAGGAGTTATAAGTTCAGGATCCGTTATCGCAGCATAGAAACGGAATTTTCCATTCTGAATTACTTGGACAACAATATTCTTTATCGCATTTCTTTGTGGAGTGAATCCATGTATAAATCCTGCCACTCCTTCAAAATTTTTGGTATTTGAAAGAGCGTTTATTATTGCTTTAGGATCGGTCGAACCTGCCTTTTCAATTGCCTTTAATAATATAACTACGGCATCATATGCAGATGCAGCAACCATATCTGCATCTATACCAGTTTTGCTTTTATAATCTGTTAGGAATTTTTGAACATCAGGGTTTGGGCTATCTCTATCCAAATCTGTTACTATGTAAACACCTTCAGCCGCTTTTCCTGCTAATTCAATAAGTTTTGGCGAATCAAAACCTTCTGCTCCTATTATAGGAACAGTGATGCCTAAATCTCTTGCTTGCTTTAAAACTCCGGCATGATAGTAATATCCAAATATAGCTAATAAATCTAACTCAGGTAGAGCTTTAATTTGAGTTAACCAAGCAGTAAAGTCTCTGTCACTATCACTAAATTTCTCATAATATACTATAGTAGCGCCCATATTTTCAGCTTGTTGTTTAAAGCTTGAAGCTAATGTACGGCCAAAAGGTATATCATCATATAGGACTGCTATTTTCTTAGCATTTAGTTTGCTTACTGCAACATAACCAGCAACTTTACCTTCTACTTCACCCAACATTCCTACTCGAAATACCCATGGTTTATTTTTTGTAATATCAGGATGGACTGCATAAGAAGAAACTAAAGGTACACCACTGCTATTAAATACTGTACTAGCAGCTAAGGTAGTACTGCTATAAGAACCACTTACTGCAGCAACAACTTTATCATCGTTTATAAGTTTACGAGCGATTGCAATAGCTTGATCTGGGTTTAATGCATCGTCGTAATATATAAGTTCTACCTTTTTACCCAGAACTCCTCCTTTAGCATTAATATGAGAAACTGCCAAGAGTGCTCCATTCAGAGCTGCATTACCATCAGCAGAAGCTGGACCGGTAAGAGGTGCAAAAAACCCTATTTTAATAGTTCCTGGAGGTGGTTGTGAAGTAGAATAATAATAATATAGCCCGCCAGCAACTCCTACTATTACTATTATTATTACAATGAGAATTGCTTGGATTTTAGTAATAGCTCTTTTAGATTGTAATAACGACATATTAAATAAATAACTTTATGCTTTATAAATATTATATTATTGAACAAAGTGTCTAGGAAGGTGGCAAGGTAATTTTTATACTTTAAATTATTAGCTTCTTTTGGTTGAGATATTTAAAAATCGGATTTTTAAACATTTTTTTATAAATCTATATTCTAAATATATTCGGAGTTTTACCGTTACAATATCGGGTATTTTCTCATGAGAAATTTAGATGAAAAATTTAAAATTAGATTTAAGGAACTTATCTTTTTGCTTTTTTCACGAATATTAGATAAGTTGAAAGATCTTTATATATGATAAGTAGCGAACATATTCAGAGCACAAATAAAGAGGATTATAAGCTACAACATTGCATGTATGAATATTTTAAATTTTTTAGATCTATAACAATGAAAAATTTAAGCATATAAAAAAATAAAAAATAGGGGAAATGATTTCTACAATGTTCATGTTTAAAGCTTCAAGGATACTTGCTCGCTTAATAAGATCAATTGTAGCGTTTAATATCTTATTTATTTTTGTATCTTCTACATTCTTTTCAAATATTACTCTAAGTTATTCAGGAGAAACAGTTGATATATACCTTTACAAAATTATTATTGAAACTGATTCTGATTGGACAAAGATATATTTTTCGGGTGGACCAATAGTAATAGGATATAATTATACTATTATTCGTGGCTTAGATGCTCCAAACTTAACATATAGTGTAGAACAAAAATTTGTTTATATTAGCAAAAAATCCTATGATCAAACCTATGTTTCGATCAATGTTTCAATAATAGCTATTAAAGGAAATGAACTTGGACAGGTGATCATTAGAAAAGGCGATATTGGAAGTACAAATGTTTCAATGTATGCTTTAGTGAATGGGAATTATATGTTTTTATGGAAGATAGTAAACAAAGGTAAAAATCCTCAATATCCTGGGACAAATGATAGAATCTTTCAATTAGACTTTAAACAATTATATAAACATCCAGCTGGAATAGGAATCTATGAAGATGTAATTGAAGGTTTCAATAAGCAAGTATTTGCTTTTTATTATCCATGGTATGGGGTAGCCCATGGAGCAAGTGGACAATGGTTCCACTGGGAAGGCGTATCAGAAAATTATATAGCAAATGCTGCACACTATCCTCTCCTAGGCATTTATGATAGCTGGGATGAAAGGTTGATCGAAGCTCATATTCTTCTAGCAAAATATGCTGGTATAGATGGATTTATAGTTTCTTGGTGGGGTATAGCTACATTTGAAGATCAAGCATTAAAAAGAATAATAAAAGTAGCTGAGAAATATGATTTTAAGATAACTGTTTATTACGAATCTTACAGACCTTGGAATCCTCTCATCTCTGCTGATATCATTATAAACGAGTTATCATATATTGTTAGAGAGTATTCTAAATCATCCTCATTCCTTAAAATTAATGGAAAACCTGTCATTTTTATCTATAATGTTGAAGCACACAATCGTGGGCCAAACTTTTGGTTGCAAATTAAAAAGAATTTAGAGAATAAAGTAGGATCTGTTTATCTAATTGCTGATCTAAGAAACCCTTCATATCTTCACGTATTTGATGGTTTTCATACATATATAGAACTTAATAGTGATACTATGAAGAAGTTATATTCTTTTTATGTTGAACAAATGAAAATTGGTTTAATTGGTTTAAGCTTTAACGATGTTATAGCGAAAATTCAAGCAAATGAAAAGATAATTATTCAAAGAAAAGTGCTTTTTTACACTGTTGTTCCTGGATATGATGATAGGAAAATCAGAAAACCTGGAATATATGTAGATAGAGAAGAAGGAAACTTTTACAAAAAAATGTGGAATGATGCTTTAGAGTTGGGTACAAAATGCATCATCATAACAAGCTGGAATGAGCTTCATGAAGGTACAGAAATAGAGCCTACTAAGGAATATGGTTTAAAATACTTGGAAATAACAAGAAATTACGTAAGTAAGTTTAAGCAAGTAAATATTGAAAAGCCACTTTTACCAAATTTAACTCTAAATATTTTTATAAGTGAATCGAAAGATGAGTTTTATCTTAGACTCTTTAATAATGGAAATGGACATATTATAGCAGTAATCGTTGAAATGATACCTTCTCATGGAATAGCTGTTTATTTTACAGATACTTACCGTCAACCATTCAAAACAGGTTTTGAATTAGTCATAATACCACTTATTAAGAGTGGTGAAGAATACACACTTGCCTTTAAGATCAAGAAATTATCTAAGGATATATTTAACGTTTCAAGATTAATCATACATTATTATTCACTAAATGGCTCTCTATATAATATTGAATATTTAATAAATATTCAAGAAACGACTTTAACTGTCACGGAAACAGATACAAAGATAATTACGCAAACAACAACGGATACTTTGACACAAACAAAAATCGTTACATCAACTTTAGCAACCATAACACGGTACATAACTGCTACATCCACGAAACAAGCAACAGATAACTTCTGGTTTATTACTTTAATCACGATAATTCTAGCAATCTGCTTAACTTTGGCAGTAATATATCTTTACAAGATTAAAGGTTACTCTTTTAGATTAATAAAGAAGGTTAGAATTAAGAATCACTCATTATAATCAAATTGGTTTAATCTATATTTTACATGGAAATATTTGTTCCAAATTTGTTTTGTTAATATCTAAATTAAGATAACCTCAAATTTAAATACTTGTCAATATATTGACAAGATTAGTGAATAGTCTTGTCAATATCAAATCTAGTTGAGGAAAACTGGTGGTGGAAACCTGATTTTCTTGATTTTCTAAATGAACTAGTTAAAAAAAGCCAAGAAATAACTTCTGATGAATCTATAAACTATTTAAGAATTAAGCTAACAGAGGAAATGGAAAAAAGAGATCCTGAGTTTAGTGAGATCAAAAAGCCAGATACTATTTTAAGAATTGAAACAATTTGGATGCCTAGCATATTTTTTCTTTTAAGAAAAAACCTTTTGCAAGATACTATCGGAGATTATGTTATAATAAGCTTAAGAGGACCAAGGAGGATCGGAAAAACCACTCTAATAAAACTCTTGTTAAGAGAGATCTTTCTTGAAAGTATTTTTCACAGGGATACAATTAATCCATTAAAAGTTGTTTATATTCGTTGTGATAGACCTGGAATGGTTGGAGTAAAAGGTTTAGCAGATATTATTCGAGATTTTCTAATGAGGAGAGCTGATCAAGTAGGTGATGTTTATATTTTTCTTGATGAGGTAAGTAGTCTTAAAAATTGGCAAATTGCAGTTAAAGATCTATATGATGCAGGTCTTTTAACCAAGAATAAGGTTAAACTATTGATCAGCGGCAGTCATAGCTTAGATGTTAGAAGAGGTGTTGAGGTTTTAGGGTTAAGAAAAGGTGTAATGTTAGAAGGAGGTAATGACAAATTGTTATTACCAATGAAATTTTCAGAATATGTTTATTACAGAGAGCAATTACGCGGTAAACGTGAGCTGAGGGAATTCTTTACTAAAAATAAATTTTTAGAACATGAAAAAAGATTTCAATTATTAAAGCAGCTTATAGATCCAAGTAATAAAATATTTCCTGATTTAGAGAAAGTTCAGACTTATATAAATGAGCTTTATGCTTATTTTGAAGATTATTTACTAACAGGAGGCTTTCCGCTAGCTATTCGTCAATATCTTACTTTGGGAAGAATCCATCCAAGCGTTTATTTTGATTTTGTAGATCTTGCAGTTAAAGATGCAATTAAATGGAGATTAAATGAGGACACTTTATATAGCATTATTTGGCAAATGTTGGAAGCGCCAGGAGGGTCTTTCAGTGTAGTTCCAATAAAAGAAGTAAGTACTAATAGCTTAGCAGGAAAGCTTGGGATCTCACATAACACTGTTAAGGAGTATCTTGATTACCTAGTTGATGCATTTGTTTTACTCGAAGTAGCAAAGCTAAAGGATGTTGGTAAACGGACATCTCCACCCAAAAGTCCTAAAAAATACTATTTCTGGGATCCTTTAATGTTCTATGCTTTCAAAGCTATAAGCGCTGGATATAAGGATCCATTTTCCATGACGCAGAATATGCTTAACAACTGGAAGGGACCTGTGGTAGAAATAATTGTAGCAATTAACATTGCTCATATGATACTTTCTTTAGAAATTATTCAAGACTTAAGACTTCTAAGAAGAAAAATGTTTTATTACAAGCCTAAACCTGAAAAAGAGATCGATTTCATAATAGATATTAACGGTAAACTTATTCCTGTAGAGGTTTATTCTGGAAATAAAATTAACAGCGAACATATGAAGAAACTTGTAAATATAAGTAAACAATTAAAAATCAGAGGTCTTTTAATATATACAGGTAAAGAAATATATATTAATGAACGTGCTATAGTAATTCCTGCACCTCTTTTTATGCTATTAGCATAACATATTTATTAAGAGCAAGAAGAAAATTATATCGAATATTGGAGAGCTAAGAATCTCATAGAATTAAAAATTTAAAAAACACAGAGTTTTATCATTAATAAGTTAAGTGTAAATAATTATATGGAAAATAAGAAAAGATTTTAAGAATAAAGTATTAAACTGATTTAGTAAAATCATGTTGTTTGAATTTATGAACTTTGAAGAATTTATCAAATGGTATTCTGAGCTTGGTAAGCTAAAGATATTTTGGGCAAAGCCTATTGAAAGTATTGAATTGTTGAATAAAGAAAGTAACCTATATTTGGTCAGCATAAAATGGATAGCTAAAAGTAAAATTAAAAATGCGATTTTAGCAATAACAGAAACACAAGATGTAGCTTCTAAGATTATTGAGCTCCTTAGAAAATATTATGACTCAGTAAAGCTCTTAATGGTTCCTGAAGACACATCTATGAATTTAGGTTTGTTCAATGCCAAGTCATTACTATATTTATGGAAAGTAAATGCAAAGACCTTAGAACCTAATAGAAATGTAGGAATAAAAACTTTCTCTGAATGGGATGAAAATGATATAGAAACATTTAAGAATATACATAAACAGAGCTGGGGCTTTTTTATCCCTCCAAGAAATAGAAATCACATAGTTATTGTTGCTTATCTTAACAATTTGGCTGTGGGAATGGGGTACTTAAATATTCACAATTTTAATATCGATTACGGCATACATGTCATTAAATCTTATTGGAGAAAGAGAATAGGTACGGCTTTGTTAACAAAAATACTTGAATTAGCGAGATCTATGGGCACATCATATGTTAGTGTGGTAAGAGTTTTTAGGGGTGTAAAGGGAACTCCTAGTGATATAAGAGCTGTAAAATTTTACAGAGCGAATAATCCTTCCGTAAAAATGCTTGTATATAAATTGAATGATAAAATGTAAATTGGTAATATCCGAACAGTTGTAATTATAATAATTGAAAATTAATAAACCTTGATTCCTTAAATTTTACTATTCAATTCGTTTTTACCGGCCAGAAAAAGTTAAATAAGGTAAAATAAAACTTGTCAATAAAATGACAAGATTATTGGAGGAACTTGTCAATATCTTTCTAGTTAAAATTCAAGAAAACAGTTTCATTAAACTTTCAAGTATTTGCTAAAATATTTTTCTAATTTTACTAATTTAGGATAAATTACAAACATACAATATGGGTTGTATGGATTTCTATCATAGTAATCTATGTGATAATCTTCTGCTCTATAGAAAGACTTCAGTTCCTTTATTTCTGTAACTACTGGTTTCTTATATAACTTTTCAGCTTCTTTTATCTCTTCTTCTGCAATTTTCTTTTGTTCTTCATTCGTATAAAGAATAATTGAGCGATATTGTGTGCCTATATCGTTTCCTTGCCTGTTTGGAGTTGTAGGATCATGCATTCTAAAGAATATTTTTAACAATTCTCTATAAGATATCACAGTTGGATTGAAAATTATTCTTACAACTTCTGCATGTCCTGTCTCCCCTGTGCAAACTTCTTCATACGTAGGATTTTCTTTCCATCCTCCAGCATAACCTGGTTCAACATTGATAACACCTTTAATTCTTTTAAATATGGCTTCTGTACACCAAAAGCAGCCTCCTCCAAGAACAGCAACTTCATATTTTTCATTTTGCATAGACAATATTTATTTTACAAAATTTATTTAGTTTTACGAATGAAAAATATTTTATTCATGTTAAGAATTCTTATAATCATAATTTCTTTATTATACAATACAGCTTAAGTTCAGCAATTTAAGTATGATTTGGTAATTAATACCTCTAACAAGAATGCTTTTGATATAATTAAACTTATTAGACTTTCAGCTTTAATTTTTCTTTAACTAATTTAACTTGCATTCATAAAAAATATTTAAATTCTTTGAAAAATTTATTATTCATGTACTTTGTAACACTAGTAAGATTTAGAAGAAGACCAACAAAAGAAGATTTCAAAGCTTTCGATGAAGCAGAAAAAGAGTTTGAAAAAAGAGGCTTAAGAATTCTCAACGATTTCTATACATTGGGAAGATTTGATAATGTTTTAGTAATAGAAGCTCCAGATGAAAAAGTTCTAGTTGAATTTCTTGGAAGATTTTTCGACTTAGTAGCAACAGAAACACTTGTAGCAATACCTAGAGCTGAAGGGAGAAAATTGTTTCTTTAACATTATATATTTTTTATTTTTTTATTTTTCATATTTTTTACATCATAAACTTAAATAAGTCTTCTTCTCGGTTTTTTGTAACTTAACTATTATTTCTTATTTAAATTTTCCTAATTTATGAGCATTTAACACTTTTAAGAAATTTAATTTATTAATTTTAATTTGGAATTAAAATTATGAAACTTTTGAAATATTATACCATCAAAGACCTAAAACCTATTCCTAAAATATACTTTTCACTTTTCAATCAACTTTATAAAAAGATAAATATCTTGCAAGGTTTTAGTTGGGATTCTGAAAAAGCTTTTAATTTAATAAAGCAGAATGACTATGAATTAAAGAGTATTTTCTTAGCCGTAGAAAGTTTAGATCCTATTTTATTTAGAAGAAAAAATATATGAATATAAGCAGAAGAAAGGTTCCTTCTCTTTTAAAACAAAAAATGATAGAACTTTCTTTTCATGACAAAAGATTTCCCTTTATTGTTGAAGAAAAGTGTAAGGGTTTAAAAGGTGAAGAACTTGATAAATGCATTGATAAGCTTTTGGAAGAGTTATATAAAAAAGAAGCTTATGAAAGATTGAAAGCTATGTATCAAGAAATTTATCCAAGATCTTGGAAAAAGAAATTGAAAGAAATTTATAAAGAAAGATGGAAGTTCTTCTACGAGAGAAAATCTGACTTCCTCCCCGTCTTAAAGGACGAGGGTTCCCCTCAATTGATTCGGAATTACATCTCGCATTTGAGGGGCAGTCGAGAGGCCCAGAGAACCCCTCCCATTTAAATTCATTATTGCAATGATATCGCGATCATTCTCATAACCGCAATTGCATTTTAACCAGCGATGATCAATTTCTTTCATTCTTCTATTACATTTAGGACATTTTATTGAAGAATAACCAGAATAAACATATTTAACCAATAAACCATGTTTCTTTGCTTGCCAATCAATCCAATATTGAATCTTTCTATACTGCATTAAATAAAGTTTATCCCTAAACTTTTTATGAATTTTTTTAACTTTTTTAATCATATACTTTAAATTCTCTAAGATAATTACATTAGCATTCATTTTGATAGCTTCTTCAACAATTTTTTTACCTACTTTTTTAGCGAAATCTTCAGCAATATTTTTTGCTTTTAAATGAAATGTCATTATTCTTCTTTTAATGTTTTTATTTTCTTTCCATCTTTTTGGATATTTTATTTGCAACATTTCAGCTAATGATTTGTAGCTATGAATTTCATTAATTCTAGTATTAATTTTGACATAATTTTTGTCATCTTTACCAACTGTTATGTTCTGCATGTTAATATCAACAGCTATGCTATCTTTAGGCTCAATTTTTTGAGCAAATTTTTCAAAAACTATCTTAAGAAATGCTTTTCCGTTATTAAATACTAGCCTTGCTTCCTTCATTTCCCAATACAAATATTCTTTGTAATTTCTAGGATATCCTAAAATTTTAAATTCACCAATTTTTGATATTTTAACAAGCATTTCATTGAAATCTACAGTATATATAATCTTGGAGTCAACCAAACTGTTGGTTTAAATATTCTAGGAAATCTTCCTTTATTAGGATTGTTATACCAGCCTTTGTATATTGACAATGCATTTCTATAACAATCTTGTGCTATTTTTGAAGGAAGATTATAACTTTTAAGTGTATTATATAATTCTTTATGCACAATACTAATAACATTGTTTTTGTTAGGATTAATTCTTTTTTCTTTTAACCAATATATAACATATCTTAAAGCTTCTAAATAGTTTTTTGCAAAGACTAGGAGGGAGTTTGTTAAAGCGATATTCATCGAAACAGTAGCTCTTATCGCATCAATCCTCCTAGTCATTGATTAATTTTAGAAAAAGGAAGCATTTAAATCTTACATCCCCGTCCTAAAGGCGAGGCTTTCATTTTAGGTAAAATGAAACCGTTGTTTAAGCATTTTGATTGGAGAAATGGTTGGGTTCAGGTTTTTATAGTTAAACATCCACAAGGTTTTCATTGGGATGTAGGTGGCTCTGCTTCTAGTGGTAAAAGGAGTACTCATGCATACTACGGAAGCCTATTTTGTAGAGTTCAAAAGGAAATTAAAGATATACCAACTATAGTTCTTTGGTACGATTCTAGAAACAATTTCAGATATGTTACTACGCTAAGAAAATTTGCGATTTGTCCAATAGAAATGTGGGGAAAAGAAAAGGATATGGAAGGTATAAGAAAAATTGAATTTAAAGAGGATTACACTCATAAAAATTCAAAAATTGAAATTTATTTATAAACAAAAATCATACACTTAGTTTTTAAACAAATATCTTTTATAATTTTAATTATTTTTTATTTATTGTTGTATGGCAAGTAAAAAAGGAAATAATTTTAAATTTCGAAAAAGCATTGAGTCTAAGGAAGTCCTAAATCTTGATGAGAGCATCAAAATTGAAATTCAAAATTTACCAAAAGAATTAAGAAGTAAGGAAACAGAGAAAAAACTAGCTGAGATTTGCCAAAAAAATGGAATTGTTTTTATGGCTATTTTTGGTTCCTTTGCAAGAGGAGAGCAAAAGAAAAAGAGTGATATAGATATAGCAATCGAATTTGAGAAAGGTAGTCAAAAAAGTCTTTTAGATTTGGTTAGAATAGAAAATGAATTAAGAAGGATATTTAAAAGAAAAGTTGATCTTGGAATATTTAGTAGTTTAAATCCGTCTATAATGGAAGATGTGAAAAAGGAAATGCGGATAATTTATGAAAAGAGATAAAATATATCTTAAACATATTTTAGAAGCAATATTCAATGTAGAAAAATTTATAGAAGGTTTAACTAAAGAAGAGTTCTTTAATAATGTAGAAAAACAGTACGCTGTCATACGAGGACTTGAAATAATTGGTGAAGCGGTAAAGAATTTGAGCAAAGAATTAAAGACAAAGTATCGTGATATTCCCTGGAAAGAAATTGCAGGCATGAGGAATAAGTTGATTCATGAATACTTTGGCGTGAGTTTAGAGCTGGTATGGGTAACAATCAAAATTGAACTTCCTGAACTTAAAAAGCAAATCCTTAAAATATTAAAAGAAATAGAAAAAGTTGAGAATAACATTTAGCGTAGGAAAGCTTAGTTCTTTTTTATAGATTTATTTGATGCAAAAATCAATTAAAAGTATTTTCATAATTTAATAAGGCAACAAACTTAGCTCTTTAATAAGCTAATACTTTTGGTCTCTTTTTTAGTAAAAATATTAAATGATTCCTAAGTATCCCACTTTTATCATTATTTTAATTCAGAAAAACTTCTAACAACATTTTTAATATAGTTAAATTAAAGTTATCTTGTGAATGAATTATTAAATTATAAAAAAGATCCTAATTCTTACGTTTACATGAAGGTATTGGAAGGTTTAGTGAAGGGAAAATTAGCTTTGGGAATGCTTAAAAAAGGTTTCTTGACTAACGCTGCATCCAAAATATTCCTGGCTGTTAAAGCAATAATTAGTGCTTTAATAGTTAAGAACTTTGATAGGATTCTCCAAGATAAATCTGAAAAAGAGAAGGAATGGTACCAAAGAATAGGCTATTCTGCTCCTACCACTGGAATAATAGGTATATCATATGAGTTAGAGAAATTAGGTTATAATGTATCATTAGTAGTTAAGACGGCATTGCTTTTACATTCCTTTTCTTACAATGGTTTTGATCCCAATTTGGTAAACTATAAAGATGAAGAAGAGATAAAGAAAGATATAATTTCCATAATTGATTTCATTGGAAGTAATATTAAAAAATATTTTGAAGATATTATGGATGAAAAATTAGAGAACAATTTAAATGAACTTATAAAACTTAAAGAGTTATACTGATAATTTTTAAAATGCAAAGATAATATTTCTTGAATTATATAAATCTTATTGAATTAATATTATTAATAAAATTTTATATTTTAAAAAATATAATGTTTATCAATAATAAATTTTTAAATAGTTAAGATTTTATATCTTAAGTATCATTTTTAAATAAATTGAAACGTTAAAATATCTGTTAATTATCATATTTTTAATTGTACCTATGTTTAAAATTCTTCGTATACATCGATAAATTTCTTATACCAATTTTCATATTCTTCATTTGTAATTATATGTAGCTCAATAGGATCGCTGAATCCTAACATTTCATGGATCTTTGCAGCTATAACAGCTTTATCCCATGCTGTTTTTGCTTTATCAGTTATTAATAGAACGTCAACATCGCTATCTACTTTATAATTCCCTCTAGCTATGGAGCCAAATAGAATTACTCTGCAATTTTGATCAATTTCCTTTATACAAAATTTCTTAATTTCTCTAACAAATTCTCTGGCATTATTTAAAATCTCCTTGCGTTTTTGCCACCAGCTATAATATTCCAACTTCATTTAATATATTCTTTACAACATTATATGCTTTTTCAACCGTTATCCTTTCGTAGCTGAAAGGCAAATATCTAGAAGCAATGTATGCCTGAGTTATAAGCTCCAAGACAGGGGTTTCTTCTCTTCTTATTCTTTGAAGATTTTCATTCTTTGTTAAGCTGATAACTTCATCCAATAATCTTAGAATATCATGAGTTTTTTCGAAGCTACCTTTAAAATTAAATAAAATGTATTTTAATGATAATTGAAGGGCTTGTTCCAAATGAAACATTACTAAATTATATTTTCCTTCATTTAAATTTCTTTTAGCTTCATTAAAGAAATCTAATGCATTCCGTTTTAAATGCTCAGCCATACACTAATAACTATTAATTAAATTATAAAGCTGTTTATTTAAGCCAAATTTGATGTTTCTTCTAAATGAAAGCTGATTTGGCACTTTTTAATTTTTTGAAACAATTAAAATTTTAAACATTTTAGAAAATTTTTATTGTTAAATAGCATAATGATTATATGTATATAATTGATTATTATGTTGAAGCAATTGAGGATATTCACTTTAACACCTTTCCTGGTTTCTTGCTAAGAGGAGCTTTCTTTTCAATGTTAAAGGAAATAGATCCTAAATTAGCCATTCAAATACATGAATCTAAAAGGATAGCTCCTTATTCTATAAAGATTTTTGAAAATTTGAAAACAGGTAAGATTTTATTTAATTTTTTAAAATCCAATGAATTAACGCGCTTTTCTTTTATTCTCTTAAATGAGGAACTTTTTGAAAACTATAGGGATAAATTTATACGAGATAAATTTATCATTTCGGATAAGCTGCTCGTAGTCAGAAAAATAAATATAAATAAAATAAGCTTTAAAGACGTAAGTAATTCTATTCAAACATTGCCTAAGAATTTTACTATCAATTTCCTTACACCTACTGCCTTTAGATTGCCTGTAATAACTTGTTGTAAACATTGCCATGTATATAAAAGTATAAAAATGAGGCAAATTAAGAAGAATAAAGAAACGTTAGAGCTTATAGCGCAGATAAAAAATAGAAGAGGAGCAAAATGTCCTCTTCCAGATATTAAATTAGCTTTTTATAATATTATTAAATTGATTGAAGTTTTTGATCAAGTAGATTTTGATTTGAAAGGTTTCAATGACTGGCTTAACATTGAAAGCATTTTAATATCAGATTTTAAAGAAGGTATCAAAACAATGACAATTTATGAGCATAGGGTCACCACCAAGAAATTTTTCAGAGGCTTCATAGGTAAAGTAAATTTTGTTTTTAGATATGTTGATGAAAAGTTTATGAAAATAGCCTATTCTTTATTAAGATACGGTGAATTGACCAACGTTGGTTCAAATAGAACAGCAGGGTGCGGAATGATAAGATTAATATTTCCTTAGTTTGAAAATTGTATATAAGTGTTTTTTTGATAGACCTAATGATTAGAATATCCAAGGTAATAAATAAAATGTTTATGCTGTGCTTTTCCAAATTATATGAGCTAAAAAATTGACCCTAAGTATATCTGCAACGATTATGACATGCATAATGGTACCTATTAGAAATATTAATGCAAATAATGCTGTTATTATTGCAAATCTGTTTCCAATGCTTAATACGGTGGAGGCGGAACAGCATATTTAATTTCAGGTTTAGCTTCCTTTACAGTAAACTTAAAAAAGCCTATAGCTGCAAAAATCGCAGATATAACCATAATTATAAACGCAACAAATATAAAATAACCACCAGGATCTTTAATAATAGTTTTGGGATCACTAAAATATATAACAGCAAAATTCATTAATATTATGCTAATTATATTGACCGATGCTATTCTAAAGAATATTAATTTAATAGAAATATAGCTTAGGAATTCAAAAAATGAATAAATTCCCCAAAGTAATGCTACAAGCTGGAAGGTAAGGGGTCCTTGCATTCCAGACGCTGTAGTAAATGCAAAAATAAAAGCTACGCTAAAGGGACCAAGTATTATGACAAGTATACCTGTTACAAAATATAATTTCTTTTTAGTTGTCACTGAAAGTAATATCCAAGAAGGCCCTCTTATTATAATAGAAATAAACCATGGTATGAAAGCCACAAGAGCAAGGAGTATCGTAGTTCCAAGTGCTGCAGTGATAGCAGAAAAGATAAATCCAATAAATCCTAGTATTCTATATGCAGCCATATAATAATTATGATTTAATATTTAAAAATTTTCATTATTGAAATTTTTAAAATAATAATTTTTAGGAGTTAAAACTATAAAGTTTAAAAAAATGGTATTAACTTTTTTGTAAATTTCTCTTCATTTATTCTGATTTTGCCTTAAACTTATTATTCTTCTTAGTATAAACAATATTGCTATGGCCATCGTTGCAATGGTTGCTACTGCTGTTACAATAATTAAATAATTATAAGCCGTAGTTTCTTGCTGAACAGGAATGCTAATTGCATAAATTATCCACTTATATCCAAATGGTGTTCCTTCAATATATCCAGCTAGATATAACTTATTGCCAGCTATAGACATCTTTCCAGGAGGATAAAAATGAGAGGTCGCGTTAACTTGTTTATTTAAAACAAGCTCATCTATAATGTTTAAGTCTTTTGTAGCTCTTATTAATACATGTCTTTTGTAGCGATCTATTTCCTTTATGGATGCCAAATAAAGGTATCCATTGCTATAAAGTATTCTTTCGGCTTTTATATTGTAATTAGCTTTAACAATTTTAAGATCGCTAGAAATTTTCATTAGTCCAAAATTAACATTTTCATCAGAATAAACGTTAGTTACATAAGCATGACCTGTTTCATCCAAAGTTAAGTGCGGGAAAAGAACCTTAACATTAAGTTCCATAGAGTTTATAAGCAATAAGTCCTGATTCAAGATACTTATTTTTCCATATCCTTCTAAATATTGATGTATTACTCCAATTAACCATATTTTACCATCAATAGGATTTATTACGATGGATGTTATATAATCACGAAGGTTGCTTGGATTATATGTGTAGCTTTTAATTATTGTGAGATCATTTGGATCAATTTTTATTACATGCCATTGTGTATCATCATATGATATGCTTTCATGAGAAGCATCGAATCCACCAACATACAAGTATTTTCCATCAGTAGCAATTGTTGTAGCAATTTCATCATAGGATGATGGATTATAATTCATTTCCTTTACTAATTTTAAGTCTAATGTAAACTTTAAAATGAGCCACTCCAAGTTACCTGGAGAATCATCACCTCCCACAACATATAAATGATCGCCCAGAACGATACAATCATATAACCATATATTTCTTCCATAAGTACTTTGCCAGCTATACAGAAGCTCTCCTGTGTTTGCATCCCTAGCTTCGATAATACTTTTATCAGTTCTATAAAGGTTAATTACTTCTTACTTTTTCGTAATATTAACAAAGTTATGACCGTCATTGCTGTAGTTGCAGTAACTACTATGAAAATTACATAACCGTAAGATATTGGAATAATTAGAGAATAAGGTATTGTTAACGTATCAGTTTGGTTTGAATTGACTGTAACGGTCTGTGGTAAAGGTATAAGTGATATGGGAGTGGGTATAGATGATGAGCTGGTTTGAGATGGTGTAGTTAAATTTGTTATAATTGGTGTTGTTGTCATGTTTTGCAAGTGAGAAATTCTGACAGCATAAATTACCCAAATGAATTCTTTCTTAGTAGAAAGATGTCCTGCTACATACAATGCATTATTAGTTATAGCCATTTTTCCAACATCAGCAAAGAACACTGTTGCGTTATTTTGTGAATTTAATACAAGCTCGTCTAAAATTTCTAGTTCATTGGTAACTTTTACTATTATGTTATTTAAGCGATTTTCAGCGCATATTATTCCTGCTAAATAGAGATATCCATTGTTATATGTCATCTTGTTGATAGTAATGTTGTAATAATTCGTCTTAACGATCTTTAGCTCAGGTGATATTTTTAATATTGAAAATACAGTAGCTAGATAAGAATAGCCTATTTCATCAAAAGTTATTTTTGGATAAGCAACAAAAGTTTCAAGGTCTAACGAACTTATTAGCGAAAGGTTCTCATCCAAGACTTCTATTCTTCCTTTTGCCAAATCTACTGAGCCAGCTATCCAAATTTTTCCGTCAATAGGATTTACATTAATGGAATATATCTTATCTATATTATTGCTTGGATTAAATGTATAGCTCTTTATTACTGAAAGATCATTTGGATCCATTTTTATTAGATGCCACTGAGTGTCAACGAACAACCAAATATCTTTTATTGAACCAAAAGCTTTCATAGGAGAGCTGTCATATCCTCCAACATATAAATACTTTCCATCAGATGCAATAGTATAAGGAGCATCTTCATAAGGTGATGGATTGTAACGCTTCTCAGCTACTAGTTTTAAATCTAAAGTTAGCTTTAGAATAAGCCACTCCCAGTTACCTGGATAGTTATCAATTCCTATAACATACAAGTAATCGTTCAATATAAGGCAATCATATAAAATTGTAAAACTTCCGTAAGACTTTGCCCAAAAATCTAATAGTTTTCCTGTATTTGCGTCTCTGGCTTCAATAACTCCTACAGTAAAGTATGAATCGCCGATCACATAAACAGTAGTGCCACTAACACATGTTGCATGAACAGTTCCTGCTGGCCACCATCCGGGTCCATATTTTACCCACAAAAGTTCAAGTCCTTTTTGGGATACTTCCTGAGAACTTACTTTATTGACAACTTGGTTTAATAATAACACATAAACTAACATAACAATTAGTAATGAAATTGTGATTGCTTTATTTATTTTAGTATAAATGTATCTCATGTCTCATGAAATCATTTTTATTTTTTTACTTAAATTTTTTATTTGAAAATAAAAGGAATAATCACATTTTTTTTAAAAAAAATAGAAAAATTTATAAATCAAAATGAAATTAAGGAAATATCTTTTTCATTATTAATGATATTAAAAGATGCGATAATATTATTCCAAAAATTACTTAAGACTTTAGATAAACTTGAATCAGACGAAAGAATTGAAGATAAATTTTAATATCAGGGGGTGTAAGTAAATAGTAGGGGGTGTAAGTTGTGTATTTTTCACTTGAAGTTAAAAAAAGAAAGGAAGAATTCTTTAACATGGAAAGTGAGCTTGAAACATTAAAGAAAGAACTATTAGATCAAAATACAAGGATGATCGTGATTAAAGGATTAAGAAGAACAGGAAAATCCTCATTGATGAGAGTAGCGTTAAATGAAACAAAAGTTCCACACATTTTTATAGATCTAAGACTTAGCACACCATTTACACCGGAGAATTTTTATCAATATTTTTCAAAGGAACTAGAAAAATTTCTTAAAGAAAAAACATTTAAGAAAATATTATCAAAGATAAAAGGCATAGAAATCTCAGGTTTAAAATTAGAGTTTAAGGAAAGGAAAATTAATATTATTGCTGAAATTCTTGAAGAAATTGGCAAATGGGCAGAGAATAAACAAGTGGTTTTAGCAATAGATGAAGCCCAAGACCTTAGATATATGAAAGGATTTGATAAAATTTTAGCGCATATTTATGATTATGTTAAGGGAATAAAGATCCTTCTTGCAGGTTCAGAAGTAGGGTTGCTAGATAAAGTTTTAGGTATTGGAAACCCAAAAGCCCCACTTTTTGGAAGAGCTTTCGTAGAAATAAATTTGAAAAAGCTTTCAAATGAAAAATCAATTGAATTTCTTAAAATAGGATTTGAACAAGCTGGAATAAAAGTTGATGAAGGAGAAATAAACAAAGCTGTTTCTATTCTAGATGGAATCATAGGATGGCTTACCTTTTATGGTTATTTAAGGACTAGGGGCTATAGTGATGCTTTGGAAAGAGCAATTGATGAAGGCTTTAAATTAATAGCCAATGAGTTCAAGCAGTTTTTAGAAATTAGACAAACAGCAAGAAGAAGATACATAGAAATCATGAAAACTTTAATAAGACCTTCAAGATGGAGCGAAGTAAAAAGAAATCTTAGAATTATAAGTAATGCAAGTGATAAACAAATATCGAATTATCTGAAAGAACTCATGCATTATGGGTTCATAGAAAAACGGAATGACTTATACTATATATCAGATCCTTTGCTTATTGAAGCAATTAGAAGAGGTCATATTCAATAATTATCTTTTAGCATTTTAATCGGAAATTTATTTTATATGAAAGAAAAAAGTTTAAAAATTTCTTCCCTTATGATAAAATTATGGAAGGAAAATTAATTGAAGATTTCTTTTTGAAATTAAGAAAAGTAGAAGGGTGGAAAGAGAGTTAAAAATAGTGAATATTAAAGATAAGGTTTCTTGTATAGTTGGGCAAGGAAATCAGGAAAGACCTGGTTCCTTAGGATGAATGCAGGAGACGAATTATAAACAAATGAAAAACCTCGCCCTTTAGGGCGGGGATGAAAGATTTAAATATTGAATAAAAAAATTTTTAATAAATGCAGGCATGTTGCCCAAGTTGTTGGTAGAAAATAGCCCATACCTTAACGAGAGGTATGGGATGGGGAAGCTGTGAGCCTCCCAAACCAGCAAATGAGGAGATAGGGGTAAACCCTACTCTAAACGCTGGAAGCTTCGCCCTTTAGGGCGGAGTAGCTCACATGCTGAAAACTAATAAATAGTTTCATTCAATATACAATAAATTAGATAATTATATCTTTTAAAGAATTCTTACCTTAAATCTTTAACAGAACCTAAAAAATAAGCTAATAATTGAGGATTTTTCCTTCTATTGATACAAAAATTTGTTGACTAATGACTCCTTGAAACTAGCTTTTTTAATTGTTCTGCTACAACTTTAATTAAATTACAAATGAAACTCAGAACTTTTTACTAAAGCTAAGAACAAACTTATAGGAATAATCACAATTTTATTACTTAACTCGAAAGTATCCTTGCTAAGAATTATGTAATTCGCTACTTTATCAACTTCTACAACTT
>Ga0079997_116833_pt1 | contig 97827 bp, 87 predicted proteins | sample PerSpoCPS_CMetaG_FD_69200 | JGI IMG/M metagenome (GOLD analysis project Ga0079997, IMG submission 69200) | Archaeal communities from Yellowstone National Park, Wyoming, USA - Perpetual Spouter C (PS_C) MetaG (SPADES assembly) (version 2) | ecosystem: Environmental > Aquatic > Thermal springs >...
ATAGCATACGAGTTTAGCTTACCCATAGGGGAATTGAAAGAGGTTCTTTTTCTGTGATAAATACACCATACACCTTATGTTTAGCTTACCCATAGGGGAATTGAAAGTTTTCAAATACAGCACTATTCTTATATCCTGCTCCTCCGTTTAGCTTACCCATAGGGGAATTAAAAGTAAATATAAACAAAATGTTAAATTTCAAAAATTCAAATTTAGCTTACCTCTAAGGGAATTGAAAGAAAGTAAAGAAATTGAAAGGGAGAAGTGAAAGAATTAAAATAGGAATATCTAAATTCTTATTTCCAAAGTGAGCGAAGTAAGCTTAGCTTAGCTGTATGGGAATTGAAGCTTTGTTTTTATATCTAAAGTTTCTTCTTTCTGAGGTTCATTTATTATTTTATTTATCAATGCTACTGCTAACCAATTAATTATCATAGAAGTTCCACCATAACTTATAAACGGTAGAGTTATACCTGTTGCCGGTAATAACGATAACGTTACCCCCATATTAACTGCCGCTTGAAAAAATATCATAAAACTTAATGAAAATAAAACTAATTTTCTAAATGTGTTAGTTTGTTTTAAAGAATTATGTATCCCTATTGAAAATAAAGTAAAAAATAAAAATAGTATAAATAAATTACCTATTAATCCTAATTCCTCTCCTATTATAGAGTATATGAAGTCTGTATGTTTTTCAGGTAAGTAATATTGTTTTTGTAAACTATTACCAAAACCTACTCCTAAGATTCCTCCCTTAGCATGAGCTATTAAACTCTGAATAATATTATATCCATAACCTAATGGATCTTTAAATGGATCAATAAAAGCTAAAAATCTCTTTATTCTATAACTCTTGGTTAATACTAAGAATATAAATGCTATAAAAGAGAAGATAAATAAAGGTAACATGTGCCATATAGGGGTCCCCCCTACAAACATCGTAACTAAAAATAATAAAGCTACTATTGTACTATTCCCTAAATCAGGTTCTATTTCTATTAAAAATGCTAATATTAGCATTATTACAAATGGTGCCACAAAACCTTTTTTAAAATCTTTTATTATATCTATTTTATTCTCTATAAAATATGCAGTATATAAGATTATAACTATTTTAGATAACTCAGAAGGTTGAAAAGTTATTATCCCTAAATTAATCCATCCTCTTGCTCCATTTACTTCTACCCCTAATGGAGTAAATACTAATATCAATAATATTATATTTATCAAAACTAACCAAGGAACACTTTTTTTTATAAAATCTACCGTTATTTTTTTATTAAGCGTTATAATAAAGTAAATAAACAATCCTATTATAAAAGCTATTATCTGTTTTATAACAAAATTCATATTAAAAGTAGCAGAATATACCATTAATATTCCAAATAATGATAAAATTAGGGATATGTAAAAAATAGCTTTTGAACTTATGCTATAGTTTGATATATTTTTTTTATTTTCACTTCTTGAATTACTCATATGTACTAATTAAAAAGAAGAGAATATTTTTCTTCAAAATAATTATATAAATATTTAGGATCTAAATCTTTGGATGTTATCTTATTTATTAATTCTTTAGTTGTATAGGTCATACCATGCTGATGAATGTTTTCTTTTAAGTATTGTATTATTAAATTAAATTGTCCATTTTGGATTAATTTTTTTAGATTTAATTGTTTTTTTGAATGATAATAAATTTGAGCAGCTATTATATTCCCAAGGGTGTAAGTAGGGAAATATCCAAATAAGCTTTCTGCCCAATGAATATCTTGTAAAAATCCATCTGAATAATTATCTAATTTGTATCCAAAATAATTATAAAATAAATCGTTCCATAAATCAGGGATCTCTTTTACCTTTAAGTTTTCATTAAATATTTTTCTTTCTATATTAAATCTTAGGATTATATGAAGATTATAGGTTAATTCATCTGCTTCTATTCTAATAGGTTGTAAATCTATTTTATTTGCTGCTTTGACAAAATCAATAACCTTATATTTATTAAACTTTTCAAAATAATTAACTAAGTAAGGATAAAAATAGTTCCAGAATTCAATAGATCTTCCAATAATGTTTTCCCAGAATCTTGATTGTGATTCATGCAAACTTAAAGATATAGCTGCTCCTCTTGGTTGTCCGTAGTATTCTTCTGGTAAATTATATTCATAAATCGCATGTCCTAATTCATGTAAGGTCCCAAAAATAGAATTACCTATATCATTTGGTATATACTTAGTTGTTATTCTTATGTCTTTAGGGGATATTGAGGTAGCAAATGGATGAGAAGTAGGATCTAATCTTGAGAAATCTTGACTAAAGCCGATCTCTTTTACCAAAAATTTACAAAATTCTTCTTGCTTTTTTATATCAAATTCTCCTTTTAATATATCCTCTACTTTTTGAGATTTATCATAATACTTTTTAATTAATTCTTTGGTTTTAATTAGCAAATGATTAAATATATTTTCTATTTCAGATGGAGTAAAGCTATATTCATAGCTTTCTAATAAAGCTTGATAAGGTTCTTCTTTGTATCCTAATAAATTTATAAATTCTTTATTAATTTCAATAATTTTTTGTAAATAATTAAGGTATTCTTTTAAGGTATTATCTTGTAGGGATTTAGGTTTATTTTTTTTAGCTTGTTCCCATCTGTTTATAGATATTGGAACTAAATTTGATAGTTTAGACATTAATTTAGGGGGAATCTTTGAAGATCTTTCATATTCATATTTCCACCATTTTACATTAACCCATTCATCACTATATTTTTTATAATCATTTTCATTTAGTAAATTTATTAGCTTAGCGTATTTTTTAGATGTTTTTAGTTTATGAATATATTCTGTTAAGATTGCTATTTGTTTTCCTCGGTATTCACTTGCTGCTTTAGGCATTGTTACTCTATCATCCCAATATAGTAAGCTCAATATCCCATTTAAATATGCAAGATATTCATTGTATTTCTTCACTTTTTGATAAACTTTTTCTTTACTTAATTCCTTTTTTATTAGCATAGTTTTTCCCCTTTCTTATTAATATTATATTATCACTCCCTTAAAGATTTTGATTTTTATATAGTATTTCCTTTAAAAAAATAAAAATACAGATAATCTTAATTGAAACTATAATAAGGAATTACTTTATAAGATGTTTTTTAATTTAAGTAATTTTGGGGTTTATTTAATATAAAAATAATTACAACCAAAGGATAAAAAATGAAAATAACAATAGAACAGTTAAGAGAAAGTCAAAGGAAAAAGATAATAAAGAAAGTTTTATATTTGAAAAAAAAATTTAAGAGAGTAAAAAATATTTTATAACAATAACTTTTAGGGCTTGTTTTTATATAGAGATAATTACAACCAAAGATAAAAAAGTATAGAAGTGGTAAAGGAGAAACAAGAGTGGAGTGGAAATGGGAAAATTGTTTTTTAGATTTTTTTAGATTTTTTTTTGGTTTTTATAGGGGTGTGAGATTGCTGGGGAGTAAACCCCAGCAAAAAACCCCAAAATCCCTTTTGGGGGTTTTTGAAATATGGGCTTGTATATACAATAGGGGTCGCTGTTATGATATGATCTTGTTAAAGCGTAGCTTCTGCTTCTACTACCTCGGCAAATCTCTCGATATTCACAAACCCCGCATTTCCCCTTTATTTTACTATTAATCTCTAATATCGTTTAATAATTTAGAGTTTTGGTATATATCTTTTAGGGATTGTTTTCTAATGTTATAAGCACTTAGGTTAATAAATCCGCTTGGCTGGACCTTATCTATATGATTAATAAATATCATCCCTTTTCCATCATTTACTCCAAAAGGTGCTCTTCTTATTAAACTTTTTTTATTATCTATTAAATCATTTGGAGTTAATTTTTCTTTTATTACTTTTTGTAATAATTTGTATTCGTTTATATTTAATTCTTTTGCTTTTCTTTTTTATAAGGTGTTAATTAGTTTTAGGTTATTAGCTTTAGCTTTTTATACTTGTATTAATAAGAAAATAGCCCATAGTTTAGGGTTTATTTTTTTGATTAATTCTACTATGTTAGGGATATCTTGATAATTGAATTCTGTTAAGGTAGTATGGATTTGGGTTTCTAATTTATATTTATCAGCATAATTTAGTATTTCAAGGGTTTTATAAATGTTCCCTTTATTACTCTAAAATTATTATGTATTTATTAGTTGTTTCCATCTAAACTTAGTGCTATTTTATAATGTCTTCTCTTTTGATTGGATCCCCACCAGTTATTATAAAAATGGGATAATGTTTTTCAAATTCTTTTATCAATGAAGACAAACTAAATCGCAGGCCCTTGTAATTTCATAAACAACTGTAAAAGGCTTCTTATTGAAATCCATACTTATTTTATTATGCTTACCCATAGAGGAATTGAAAGTTTTTGGGTTAGATTTTAGTAATTTATTTTATTTATTTTATAAAAAGATTTTGGGAATTTTTTTATTTTTTTAATTTTTTTTATTTTTGTCAATCGGTTTTTGGGCATTAAAAAAAATGACAAAAGTCAATATTGGATTTTTGTTTTTTGTTTATAAATTATGTTTTTTGCTTGGTAATACTGAATCTGTCGATCCACCCAGAAAAATTAGCCTATTTCGCATTAACAGTTTTTTTTATTATGAAGGATTTTTTATTTTTTACCTAATTATTATATTAGATTAAAATATACATCCTCCTGTTTAGCTTACCCATAGGGGAATTGAAAGTTTTATTATACATAATGCTTTACCTTTTTCTATATTAGAATTAACTTAATTAACTTAACTAAATATAAAATCCTGCTAAAATCTTATGATATTTTACTTAATTTACTAATACAATTATTTTATTTAATTTTGTGATATTGAAGATTAACAATATTTTACTTTATCTTTTAAAATAGAATAAAATTCTTTTATTTGAGCTGTTACTTGCTTATGTTTTTTATGGCTTACTTTTATCCCTATTTTTATATTAAAAGAAAATAAAAAAGAGGGGAAAAAGATTTTCCCCTCCCTCTTATAACCTTTATTTCTGTTTTTTATACTATTTTATGGATTTTGAATTGGAAGAACTGTAAAGCTTGATGAAGAAGAATTTAATTTTCCGAATACATATAAGTAATTATTATGAAATACATTACCCCACCAACTACCTGCTGTTGAATTAGCAATTAAATATGATCCAGTATTATTTGAAGTATCAAATTTTATAAAAGCTGCGTTGTTATTAATATCTTGACCACTTAGGTATATAATATTACCACTTCCTGGATAATATACATCATTTATAGTTATTTTTATATCATTGTTGTTATTATCTTTAAAAGTGAAATAGCTTGCAGTACTATTATTTAAATCAAATACAGCTAAAACGCTTTGACTTGTTGTTGCTAAATTAGCTCCTAAATAAACTTTATTATTTAAAATAACAGCATCTAAAGGAGCTGCAATAAATAAATCACCACTTGGGGGATTTATTGTTATTAAACTACTAGATACAAAAGTCCCATTGTTTGGATTAACTTTAAATAGTATTAAATTCATTATCCCTGTAGTGTTATTTAGCTGCTCTCCAACGATAATTAAGTTTGTTCCATCTGTTAAAATATCAGTAGTAAATTCTCGAGTATTAGTATCATTGTCAGCATCTATTTCAGCATAACCACTACTGCCAAAACTGCTTACAAGAGAGCCATCATTAGTATTTAATTTAAAAATTATAACTTTGCCTTGATTATTATATCCTGCAACATAAAGTACATTATTAGTGCTATCTACTAATAATCCTCCAGTTGCTTCATAATTTCCCCTATCTAAAACAACTACACCTTGGATAGGAAAACCATTTCCGAAACCATTAACAAAACTTAAATTATTTTTATCTATTTTAGCAACAAATATATCAGTATCAGTACCATTAGTGTGGCCACCCATAGCATATATATTATTAGTATCTTGATCTATATAAAGATTACCAAATTGTCCATTAGCACCGCTTGTAAAATCAATTGTTAAAGAACCATTAAAGGTACCAGCTGGATTAAATTTAAATAAGTATACGTTGGGGTTAGCACCAGCACCTGATGGAAAATCATTTCCTAAAATAAAAAGAAAATTACCATTTGAGTCTAATAATCCATTAGCAAGTTCTGAAGTAGCATTAATATTAACGTTATTTGCTTGGGAAACAGGAGTACTAGCTGTTCCACTATTAGGAGATAAGGTTATTACATTTCCACTTCCACTACCTCCGGAACCTCCGATACCTCCAATTATATTGTTACCACTAGAGCTATTACAAGAAGTTATAAAAATAGTTATTATAGATAAGATTGTAATTAAAATTAGAAGAGTTAAAAAATTAATCATTTTTTTCATCTTTTATCACCTCCTTATTACAAAAATATTATTATACAATTGCATAAAAAATCCTTTTTTTTTATATAAAAAAAAACTCAATTTAATTTATTTTTGTCAATAAAATTGAATATCATAAAAAATTATAGAAAGCTTTTTAATTTTAACTTCAAGGAAAATAGTTTTAAACAAAACGATTTATAAGATAATAAATATTCCTAAGATAAGATTTATGAAGATTATAATTAAACTTAATTTTAAGGATTTTAAAATAAAATCATTAAGGATTACAAAAGTTTTAGCAAAAAATAAAACTAAATAAAATAAAATTAGTTTATTGTTACTTTTTAATAATTCCTGCTTTATTGTAATTACTTCTTCTAACAATAAATTGATAAACTCTTTTGATTTTAAATTTAAATGTTTTTCAAGTTTTAAAATTAAAATTTTAAATAAAAAAGTAATACCAGCAAACGTAGATATAAGAATAATCAGCTTAAAAATAGAAAAAGAATATACTAAATAAAATAGTTTATAAGCTGATAAGAAGATCAAAAAAAGCATTATATAAGATAAACTAAAAATAACTAAAAAGTAAATCAAAGAAGCAAATACTATAAAAATTGAATTAAAAAGTATCCTAAGGTTTTTATAATCTTCTTTGAATATATTTTTTTCTAAATATTCTAATTGCTCTATAATTTCAGTAATTTCCTTAATTTTTGGAGTTCTATTAGTTTTATTAAATTTAAAATTATTTTCAAATTGATTATAATTAAATTCATTGTAGTTATTAATTTGGGTTAAATCTTTTAAAGTCATAATTATCCTTTTTTATTTTATTATACTTTTTTATAAAAAATTCCTCATAGTATAGAATTTAACGAAGAATTCAAAAAATCTTGATTTTCTATAAGCTGGACATAACTTTAATATAACAGGAAGAAAGAAAAATATATGGGAATTTAAAAAAAGGAGGTAATAAAGGATGAAGAAGTTAGGAATAGGGATAAGCGATTTTAAAGAGTTAATTCAAGGAAATTATATATATGTGGATAAAACAGAGTATATATATAAGTTAATAAATAGTGGGAAATATTATTTTCTAAGTAGACCTAGACGTTTTGGTAAATCATTATTACTTTCAACAATTGAATATTTATTTAAAGGAGAAAAGGAGTTATATAGGGGATTGTATGTAGAAGATAAATGGAATTGGGAAGAGACTAATCCGGTAGTAAGGATAGATTTTGCTAAAGATATAGTAAAAAAAGAGGACTATAAAAAAAGAATAATACAAGAATTGGAAAAAAACTATATTAATAATGAAATAGAACAAAGATTAGAAAAAGAAGAAGATGAAGTAGGATTATTTGAAAAGCTCATAATATCTATTTATAAAAAATATTCAAAACAAGTAGTTATATTAGTAGATGAATATGATAAACCTATATTAGATCTAATAGAGGATAAAAAGGAAGCAGAAGATGTAAGAAAACAAGTAAAAGCTTTGTATTCAACATTAAAAGGATTAGATAGGTATATAAAATTTGTATTAATAACAGGAGTAAGCAAATTTTCTAAAGTATCTCTCTTTAGTGGGTTGAATCAGTTAAAGGATATATCATTAGATGTAAGATATGGAAATATATGTGGATATACCCAGGAGGAACTAGAGAAGAATTTTAAAGAGTATTTAGAAGGAGTGAATTTAGAAGAGGTAAAGGAATGGTATAACGGATATAGTTTTTTAGGGGATAAAGTGTATAATCCGTTTGATGTATTGTTGTATTTAGATAGCAAGAAGTTTAAAAATTATTGGTATGAAACTGGAAAAACAGAATTCTTGTTTAAGTTATTGAAAAACAAGGATTATCAATTACCTTTTTTAAATAAGGAATACTATACAAATGAGATATTAGAGAAGTTTGATATAGACTATATAAGAATAGAGGCGTTGATGTTCCAAACGGGATATTTGACAATAAAAGAGGTAAATAGGATAGAAGAAGAGGAAGTATATGTATTAGATTATCCGAATAAGGAGGTAAGACAAGCATTTAACAGAGAGTTATTATATTATATAACAGGGGAGTATCAGAGTGATAGGATATCAAAACTGAAGATAGCTCTTATACAAGAGGATATGGAGGAAATAAGGAAGCAGGTAGAGGTGTTTATAAATACAATAAGTTATGAGGTGTTGAAAAATGAGTATGTGTATCAAGCAGCGATATACGGATTAATGTATGGGGTAGGATATGATGTGGTAATAGAAGATAATACAATAAAGGGTAGAATAGATCTAACACTGTTGTTAAATAAGAGAAAGGTATATATAATAGAGCTAAAATTGCTAAAGAAAGAGGAAGAAAAAAGCAAGGCGATAAAACAAATCTTAGAGAAGGAATACTATAAGAAGTATATGAATTACGAAAGGGTGTATATAGTAGGGATAGAGCTAAGTAAGAATAAGAAGAAGATAGAGAATTATGAATATAAAAAGGTAAAATAGAAAAATAATACTTTTTGTAGTGTTTTTTCTTTAGGGTTTATAACGGTTTAAAAGGTTTTTAATAGTTTAAAAAGTTTTTCATGGTTTAAAAAGGGATTTAGTGATTTAAAAAGGGATTTAGTTTTTTAGAAGGTTTTTATTTTTTTTCAGAAATTATTCTATTTTCAAATAGAATCAGGTTCAAATAGAAACAAGAAAAAGAATAATGAATTTTTGCTATAAAAAAATAATTAAAGATTAAATTTGGGTAGGATTTTTTTTATTAAGGTTTAATAATTTAAATATAAAAAGGGGGTGTTTAGATGATAAAAAAAGTGATTAAAAAGAAAAAAGGATTTACTTTAATAGAACTATTAGTTGTAATAGCTATAATCATTATATTAGCTGCTATATTGCTACCATATATTATTAATAGGGTAGAAGATAGTAGAATCTCAAGGATGACAGGGGAAATAAGAAGCTTAAAAACAGCTATGCTGCTTTACTATAACGATTTAAATGTATTTCCTAATAGCTGGGATGATTTAGTAGTTAACTCTACTCCACCTAATCCTAATTGGAGAGGCCCTTATATTGAAAAAATTCCCAATAGTACTACAGATACCTGGGCTAATTCTTCTCCATGGAAAACTGATATGAGGATAATTGTTCAAGTAAGTAATACATCTTTTAATTTTGCAGGTCAAGCTAATTTTCCTTTTATAAGAGCAGTAGGTTTAGAAGTTGTTAATCCTACTGTTAGTGGTCAGGATGCTATACCATATAAATCTTTGCAGAAAATAGATAGTGAATTAGATAATGGAGTAGATACTACAGGATTAATTGTAGGAGGTCAAGCAGGGGCTACTTCTTTAAGTGCTATAACTCCTCAAGCTTATAATGCTGGTAATACATCTTTATATGTTTTGCTTCAAGGTCTAAAATAATTTAAGTTCTAAATATAATTTTTAGATTTTTTATTTTTTAAAGGAGTAGTATAAATAGGGGGAAATCTAAAATTATGGTTTCCCTTTTTATTTTGATTTTCTATAAATTCTTTTATTTTAATCTTCTATAAATATTAAAAAATGTTATTTAAGAGAGTGCTTTTTAAGGTAATAAAAGTTTCCAAAAATTTTGTTGCTTTTTTATTTTTATTTATCTTTATCAATAGCTTGTTTAGAAGCACAAAGTAATACCCAAAATGAAATATTAAAACCTTTTAATTTTCTTTTTTGGATACTATTAAGTGATATTATAGCTGTGTTTTTAACTAGATTACACTAAGAAATATATATATAAGGAAATTAGTACTATGAGCAAACAAAACAGCAAATAAAGGATATTATTAAAGATAATGATATAAATTCCTATTTAATAAGATCTGCTAAAAAAAGGAGCTATCTGTTTATTTACCATACTTTAGATTTCAAAAAAACATTGTATTTAGAAGATATTTTAAGAACTAATATTGAAATAAGAGAGGCTTTTTCTTATTCTTCGGCTAATTTTAATGAAATCACTTTTGAGAAATATTTTCATATACTTAATATTAATTAGAAGGTGTTTATAGAAGTAAATGAGGAACTAGTTTTCTTTTAAACTATAGAAAAAATAGATTTAAAAAAGGGGAATTAATAAAAAAACTATAAATCTCTAAAGGGGAAGAAAAGAAATTAAATAGAGTTTAAGTTTTTAAAAAGTAAATAATATTAATCATATGGACTCCTTTAAAAGCGAAGTATTAGAAATTTATATAAATAAAATTCATTGTGTTAATTGCGTTAATAATATCAAATCTAAAATAAAAAAATATGAAAATCAGATTGATTTTTTCGACATTGATTTAAATAGTTCTAAATTATTTATTTCCTTAAAAAATCAAGAAATTTTAGATAATATAAAAAAAGATATAGAATCTTTAGGTTATAAACTTGAGATATCCCCTAAGGATAGTATTTTTGGGATTTCAAAAAAAATTGAAAAAAAAGAATCAATTGAAAAGCAAAGTATTTTTTTTGATAAAGAATTTATATTTGTTTTATTTATAAATTTGTTATCATTTTTAGTTTTTGTTATTTCTATGTTTTTCCATAATTTATTGCTAAGTTCTAAAGTGGTTTTATTAATTGTGTTTTTTGTTTCCAGTTTTGTGTATTTTGTAGGTGGCTATAGGTTTTTAAGGAATTCATTTTTTGCTATAAAAAATAAAACCCTTAATATGGATGTATTGATTTCTTTATCTACTACTTCCGCTTATTTTTATAGTGTTTATAATCTTTTTAATGATATTCATATATATTATTTTGAAAGTTTATGTGTTATTATTGGAGTTATTTTATTAGGTAAGTATATTGAAAATAAATTAAAAACTAAAAAGATAGGTAGTATAACTAATTTACTAAGATATAAACCTAAAAAAGTATTATTATTTAAAAACAATGAAATAAAGGAAATTAATATTCAATCCTTAAAAGAAGGGGATATAATAGAGCTAAAAAATGGGGATTTTGTGCCAGTTAATGGAGTAATAATAGAAGGTCAAGCTTTAATTGATTTAAATTTTATTTATGGAGAATTTAATAGAATAGAGTTAAAGGTTAATGATAAGGTTTATTCAGGAGCTTTAGTTGTTAATGGAAATATAAAATTAAAAGCTATTGAAAGTTATGAGCAATCTTTTTGGAATTCCTTAGAATATTTGATAAAAAATATTTCAAATAAGGAAAGTAGTTATTTAAATTTTGTAGATAAGATAGCTGGTAATTTCGTTATTATTGTTTTCTCTTTAGCAATTGTAAGTTTAATTATTTGGAAATTTATTTTTAATAATAATGAAATGGCTTTTAAGAGTTTTATATCTACATTAATTATAGCTTGTCCTTGTGCTATAGGGCTTGCTTATCCCTTAGCCGTTAATAAAGGGATTATCCAAGCTATTAAAAAAAATATTTTAGTTAAAGATATTTCTGCTTTTGAAAAAATTATTAAATCTAAAATTTTTGTCTTTGATAAAACTGGAACTATTACTTCTAATAACTTTATTATTAAAGATATAATTTATAAAGGAGTAAATGAGAATAAAGATCTTGAGAATAATAATTTTAATGATTTTAATAATTATTTTAATGATTTTGAGGTTAATGATACTTTTATTAATCAAGCTATGTTTATTGCTACCTATAGATCTAATCATGTTTTATCTAAATCTATTAATTCTTTTATCAAAGCTAAATATGGTTTTAGTTTATATAAATTGTTAAAAAATCATAAGATAATTGATTTTAAGGAAGTAGTTTCTAAGGGGATATTTGCTAAAGTTAATTTTAATTATAGTGTGAATATTGAATATCAAGTATATATAGGAAGTAAAGATTTTGTTTTTGAGTTTTTGAAAAAGTTTTTTGATACTGAAAAAGTAGAAGAAGAATTTAAATCAATATCTAATAGTGATTGTTTAAGTATTTATTTTGTTTTATTTTTTAAATTTGGTAAAGGGAATTTGTTTTATATAGGGGTTATTAACTATCAAGAGGAAATAAGATCAGAAGTTTTTGAGTTAATTAATTATTTAAGAGATAATAAAAAAGAGATATATATTTTAACGGGAGGGGCTAAAGATTCAGCTATTTATTTAGCTAAAAATTTAAATATTAGTTTAAATAATGTTTTTTATGAGGTAAATAGTGTTAAAAAGTATGATATTTTATTAAATTTAAAGAAAAAAGGGAGTGTTGTTTTTGTTGGTGATGGAATTAATGATAGCATAGTTATAAAGGAAGCAGATGTTGGTATTTCTTTTGAATATGGTAATGATTTAACACAGAATTTAGCTGACGTTATTCTTAAGGATATTTCTTATTTAAAAGATCTTTATTTAATAAGTTTAAAAACGTTTAATAAATTAAGATTTAATTTATTTTGGGTATTTTTTTATAATATTTTACTGATACCTTTAGCTATGGGGGTATTTTATAATATGGGGATATTTATTAATCCGATGTTAGCTTCTATATCTATGTCATTAAGCTCTATTTCTTTACTTATTTTTAACTTATTTTAATTAATTTATGGTAAAAAATTAATTATTATTTTTTAGGAGGTTTTTAAAAGAAATTATTTAATATTAAAATTATGAAGACAGTTTATTTGATTTTAGTAACGTTAGTAGGGATTTTAAGTTTAGTAGCGGTTTTTAATAGGGATATTTTTAGAGCTGCTACAGCTTTGGTTTTTGCGTTTATATTTTTAGGTGGTATCTATTTACTTTTAGCTGCTGAATTTTTAGCAGTTGTTCAATTAATTATATATGCAGGTGCTATTGCTATTTTGATTTTATTTGCTATAATGCATTCTCCTGCTAAGATAAAATCTTTAGAAGATGCTTCTCTTATTGACTTTAAACCCCATTATGTGTGGGCTTCTGTTTTATCTGCTTTCTTAATAATAACATTTCTTACATTATTTTTTATAATTTTTAAAGATTTATATTCAGTTGGTAAAATCACTATAAATAATATTAAATTAAGTTTATCACATTTTGCTAACTCGTTTTTTAATATATATAAGCCAGATGATATAATAAATGGAGGTAAGTTTTTCTTGTTATTTGAATTAGCGGGAATTCTAATATTAGCTGCAATATTGGCTGCTGTTTCTATCGCTAAAAAAGATTAACTTATTTTAATTAAACTTTATTTTAATTAAACAAAAACTATTTATTTTAATTAAGCAAAAATTAAAATTGGAGGGGTTATCTAATGGCTAAAAAAGCTAAGCTAAAAACTAAGAGAGCACTAATTAAAAGATTTAAGATAACAGGTACTGGTAGAATCTTACATAAGCAAACTAATACAGGTTGTGGACATTTAAGAAGAAAAAAATCTAAAGCTACTAAAAGAAGACAAAAATTATATGTAGAAGTCCCTAAATACGCCTATAAAAACTTATCCAATATCTTACCTAAGTAATTAATCAAAATATATAATACCCTATTAAAGCTTAATGATAGTAAAATTAGTGGTAATAGATAATCAAAATAATAGCGAAATATATTCTGAAGAACATAAATTACAAGATCTAAAAAGTTTGAATGATTTAGCTGAGTTAGTTGCTAATAGAATCATTGAGTTAGAACAATTTTATCCTCCTGAAAAATACTCTATAGAACAAATTATTTATTATAACGACGAAAATTAATTTACTTGTAGTTTAGCTAAGGAATATATCTATCTCGATAAAAAAAAGAGCTTAATCTTTTATAAGTTAATATAAGTTAAAGGTTTATATAATTAAGAATAATCTTTATTATTTTATTAGCTGCTTTAGTATCACCGAATTCATTAAGACTTAATTTTTTAGATAATATTTCATTATAAAATTTCTCTCTTTTAGAAATTAATGGATGATTATTATTGTATTTATTTATGAAATCTTTATAAAGGATGTTAAAATTATTTTTAAGAGTTTCAATCCATTCGGTTTCTTTTCTTAAGGTAATGGTGGGTACTTTTAGTAAATAAGCTTCTTTTTGTATCCCACCTGAATCTGTTAGTACTATGAAAGAATTTAATATTAGGAAAATATTATCTGTATATTTTACTGGATTTAGTATTAAGAAATTATTTAGTATATTGATTTTTAAATCATTTAGTATTTTTTTTGTTCTTGGGTGTATGGGGAAGATTATTTTTTTATTGTATTTCTTAGATATTTCATTTACAAAGATTAATAGCTCTTTTAGTATATTTTTATTCTCAGTATTTTCTTGTCTATGGATTGTTAATAAAATATAATCCAAAGGTGAAAGGTTTAGTTCTTTTAAAATATTTAGTTTATTATAATTTTTTTTTATTTTATTTAGAACTAAATTGAGTAAATCGTACATAATGTCGCCTGTATTTATTGCAATAGGGTTATTTATGCTATATTGTTTAAAATTTATTTTGTTTATTTCTTTTAAGCTAATGAGCTTAGGGATTAGATTTTTAAATCCTTCTTTTTTAAGATTTAGTATTGAGTTTTTTGTAGGACATAATAAAAAGGTGGATATATTGTCTGTTAATATTCTATTTATTTCTTCGGGCATTAGTTTGTTATAGCTTCTTAAACCTGCTTCAATATGGGCAATTGGAATTTTTAGCTTTGAGCATACTATAGCTCCTGCTAATGTGCTATTTGTATCTCCATATACTAACGCTATATCTGGATTTATTTTTAGGATTAATTCTTCTAATTTTTTTATCATTAAAGCGGTTTGCTCTCCTTGATTGGATATCAAACTATAGTCTATATCTAAATGGTAATCTATGTTTTCTATAATTAGATCTTCAAAAAATATTTTGGACATATTGTAATCATAATGCTGTGATGTATTGATAATTATATGTTTTATTTTATTATTTAATGTTTTTTGAAATTTATTAAATTGGTCGTAGATGGGTTTTAATTTTATGTATTGTGGTCTAGTTCCTATTATACTTACTATTTTTTTCATATTTTTAATTTTGTTATTAATGTTTTAATTTTTTCTTTAGGTAATGGGATAAAATTTTCTGAAATTATGTTAAATTTGAGTAATTTTAACATATTTTGAAGTGATATACTTTTGGGTAATATTATTCCTGGACTATCTAAGATTTTTATATTATATTCAATTGAAAACCATTGTAGTGACTTAGTAGTTCCTACTTTATCCTCTACTTTAGCTTTGGATCTATTTACTAATTTATTAATAATAGTAGATTTACCTACATTTGGATAACCTATTATTACTACATTTATGAATAACTCTTTTTTAGCTATTTCTTTTAAAGTTTTTCTTAATTCTTTAATTTTATCTTTATTACCTACTATGAAAAAGATCTCTTTTAATTTAAATCTTTTTTTTAATTCATCTATGTTATTTCTTATATTATCTATGAAGTTTTTAAGTTTTTTCTGGATAATTTCATCTATTAAATCTGTTTTGTTAAAAAAAAATATAAGAAATTTATCTTTTAAATTAAACTGACTTAAAATATCTAAGTCTAAGGTCAATTCAAATACCCTAGAATCTACTATATATACAATTGTATTTATTTTTTTTATGATTTTGTTAATTATTGTTATTGATTTTTTTACATGTAAAGGAAAAGAAAGTTTTATATTTAATTCATAATTTTCTGTTTCTTGCTCTTTTTTATTATTATCTATTTCATTTGAATTTTCTTTTATTTCATTTTTGTTCATATATTTTATTATTACACATTTTTGAAATTAATCTTGTTAAATCTAAAAAAAATAAAAGGAATGAAACTAAGTTTTAAGAAATTAAAATGGGGAAAAATGTTATTTATTAAAAAAATGCTTATTTATTAAGTAAGATTTACAAGGGAGGAGTTTATAAAATGGATTTAAAGAGAACTTTTAAAGATTTAGATTTTTTTGATGTTGAACTTTATAAGTATAAAGTAGTAGAAAAAATAAATTTTTTGAGTATAGAGGAAAGAGAGGAGATCTTAAAAAAAGCTAATTATAATTTATTTAATATTCCTTCAAAATATATAACAATAGATTTATTAACAGACAGTGGTACTAATACTATAAGTGATTTACAGCTAAGTAATATGATGTTATATGATGAGTCATATGCGGGTGCTAGTAGTTATGAGAGGTTTTTACAAGCTGCTAAGAACTTTTGTAATAAAGAATTTATTTTTCCAGTACATCAAGGTAGGGCTGCTGAAAAAATATTAGCAGAAATTTTAACCAAACCTGGGGATATTGTTATTAGCAATACTCATTTTGATACGGGATTCGCTATTTATAAACATTTCAAAGCTAATCCTATTAATATACCTACTCCTTATTATAAAGACGAAAAATATAATTTTAAAGGGAATATTGATTTAGAGAAGTTAGAAGAAATGTTAAGTAAAGAAAATGTTAGTCATGTTGTTATGACAATAACTAATAATGCACTTGGAGGACAACCTGTAGATTTAGAAAATTTAAAACAAGCTTATAGAATTACCAAAAAATATAATAAAATATTTGTTATTGATGGTTGTAGAATAGCTGAGAATGCTATCCTTTATAAAAAAATAACTAATTCTAATAAAACTATAAAAGAAATTATACATGAATATACTAATTTTTGTGATATATTCTATATGAGTACTAAGAAGGATGGAATAGCTCATATGGGGGGATTTATCGCTACTAACGATGAGTTATTACTTCATAAGATTAGGCAATTGGTTATATTATATGAGGGATTCCCTACTTATGGGGGATTATCGGGGAAAGATATGGAGCTTATTGCTAAAGGATTAGAAGAAGCTTTGGATGAAGATTACTTGAATTATAGAATAAAGCAAGTTAGATTTTTGGGGGATTTGCTAAAAGATATGGGAATCCCTATAATAGAGCCGGTTGGAGGACATGCTGTTTTTGTTAATGCTTCAGAATTTATTAAGCATTTAAAACCTGAAGATTATTTAGGTCAAAGCTTAGTTATTGAGTTATATAGATTAGGTGGTATTAGGAGTGTTGAAGTAGGGTATCTTATGTATTCTAAGGACGCTATAATGAATTTAGTTAGGTTAGCTATCCCTAGAAGAACTTATACTTATAAGCATTTAGAATATGTAGCTTATATCTTTTCCTTAATTAAAGAAAATATAAATAATTTAAAGCCTTATCGAATTATAGAAGCAGATGAATTAGTACCTCACTTTACCGCTAAATTAGAACCAGTTTATTAATTACTTTTAATTTATTATCTAAAAAACTACTGTAAAATATTTATATGAATCACTTTATTTTTTATAGCATAATTTTTTTGTTTAATTCCTATTTTATTTTTGATTACCTTATTAAAAGGATATTTGATAATATAAGATTTATTGACATAATTTTATTAGAAATATTTCTGTTTTTTGTTTATATATTTCTTTTATTTTTATTTAGATTTTTTTTATTTGATAAAGCTAAATTAAAAATAACAGATTATTTGTTTTTAGTTTTTGTTGTTACATTTTCATTTTTTTTAGCTTATTATAACTTTAAGGATTATAAATATAGAATATTTCAGGTTTTAAAAAATAAAATAATAGATGGGTATTTTGAGTTTCAGGTTTGTAAAATCAAATCTAATTATGTTATTTTAAAAGTTAATGAAGTATTTGATGATAATTATAATTATTTGGTAAATACAAAGGTAATTATTCCAAGGAGCAAATTAGAAAAAATTATAAACAATGAAGATAATTTTAAAAATAATTTTTTAATAGAAAATATAAATATTTTTGCTTTTGCTTCTTTGGAATTTGTTGATCAATATAATAAAAAATTTGATTTTTATTTTTCAAATAATATTTTTTATAGGGTTAATTATTTTTATGATTTTGAAATTAAGCAAAACAATAATATAATAAGTAATATTAGGTATTTTATAAATAAGAAGTATAATAATTTTGGGATTTATTCCGATTTGTTGAAAGGTATGGTGTGGGGGATAGATGATTTTAGTTATTATGAAAAACAGCAGTTAATTAGAAGTGGATTATATCATATGTTTGTAGCTTCTGGGGGAAATATATCTTTAGTTTTTAATTTCTCTTTTTATTTGTTATCTTTTTTATATTATCTTTTTCAGTATTTTTTAAAAAAAAATAGTTTTAATTATGGAAAAATTAAGAAGAATTTGAGTATTATATTTTTTAGTGTTATGATAGTATGGTTTTATTCTTTTGTAGTTGGTTTTGATTATCCTTTACTTAGGGCTTTCTTAATAGCTATTATTACTAACTTAATTTTATTTAATTACAATTATAATGATGATATTTATTTTATTATTAAGTTGCTTTTTATATTATTGATGATATTTATTATTATGGATTATAGATTTATTTATAATCTTTCATTTAAGATGAGTTTTATAAGTTTTATGGGAATATGTGTTTTAGGTAGTATTTTTAAAAAATGGATATTAAATCTCAATTTTATTAATAAAATAAGTGGATTTTGGGTTTTCATAGTCTATTATGTAATAGATAGTTTTGTGATGTCATTAAGTGCTACTATTTTTTTATTACCTATTTTAGTATCTTATTTTGGATTTGTTTCATTATCTGGTATATTTTATAATTTAATTGCTTTGGCGATTTACCCAATTATATTTTATTTAGGCATTATTTATTTAATATTTGATTTTAATTTTATTTACCATCTGATTTACAATTTATTAGCTTTAATAGATTTTATAGTTAATCAAAAGCAATTGATTTGGTATTTTTAATTTAAATATAAAAATAAAAAACTAAATTAATATTTTTTTAACTTTTATTTAACAAAAAATTAACATTTTTTATTTAAAATATTAAATAAATAGACTACTAGGGGGTAAGTTTTTATGGATTTTAATAATAGTTTAAATAACGTAAATAATGCTCCTATTTTCAATTCTAACGTTAATAATATAAATAGTAATTTAAATAATAGTTTGTCTAATTCTAATTTTTCTGATCCATTTGATAAGTTATTAAATAGAGCTAATCAAAATATTAATCAAAATTCTAATCAAAACTCTAATTTAAGTTCTAATTTTAATAATACTAATGAATTAGAAAACTATAAAAAAAGTATAGAAAAATTAGATATAGAGCAATTAAGACAAGAAAGAAAAAGACTAGTAAATGAAATAGTAAGATTAATGAATGAAGGCAAAACAGAAGAACTAGATTTAACTCAAAGAAAATATAAGATAGCTATGGAAATAACTGATTCTAAATTAAATAACTTTTCTAATTCTTTACTTGCTAAAAATAATAATACCAATGCTGTTAATAATAATCAAGATATTTCAAAAGAAGATTTCTTAAAGAAATTACAAGAATCTGAGATTCTAAAGCCAGATTCTACTCCTGCTAGCACTATACCTATTCAAACAAATGAAATAATGTCTAAAACTGAAAATATTAACAATACATCTACTACAGTAGTTAATGCTAATCCTGATAGTAATGTAACTATTTTTAATTTAAATAATCCTAATAATATTGGTCCTAATTCTTTTTCTTCTCCGATGGTACCTACTGGTATGGCTCCTTCTGGAATGGTAGGTAATCCTAATTTCACTCCTAATTTAAATAATTTAAATAATATTAATCCTAATTTAAATAATACTCCATTATTAAATAATCTAAGTAATTTAAATCAAAGTCAAGTAAATGGTTTATTAAATAATCCCAGTATGTTTAATAGTATGATGAATTTTTCAACTACTCCAGTTCATCCTTATTCTCCGTTAATGACAATGTACGGAATTTATGCTCCTAATTTGAGAACTAATCCTACAATGAATGCATTTTTAAATGGGGAATTGTATCCTCAAGATATGGCAGATTTAGGAGTTTGGTCTTCTTTACAAAAAGAATTTTCTCCTAATAACGATGAATAAATAAAATAAAATAACATAATTTTAATACATTATAAAACCATTATAAATACATTATAAAACCGTTATAAATTATAGATTAGGTCTTAAAAATTCTCTCATTTACTTTACTTATAATTTTTACTAATAATGTCTCTTTTACATTCATTTAATTCATATTTTATTTTGGATTGTATATCAAAAATACATTATTTTAAGTAATAAATAATTATAACTAAATGAAATAATTTTAATTTTAAAATAATTTTAATTTTATCTAAACTTTATAGAAGGAAAAATTTAATAAGTGTAAAATTAAAACTATATAATAATAAAATAATGAATATTTTAGAAAGGAGGATTTTTGATGGGAAACTTAGATTATAATCAATTGTTTTTAGTTTTAATTTATGCAATAATTTCGGATTTAGCTACTGGTTTAGGAGTTATTCCTTTTTTATTTTATAAGAATATAAAAGATAATATGTTAGGTTTTTTGGGGGCTTTATCAGGGGGAATGATGGTAGGTGCTTCTTTTATTGTTATAGCTAATGAAGCTTTAAAATATAGTATTATTTTAACTGTGTTGGGATTATTTTTAGGAGCTTATTTTGTTAATTATGCTTCAAAATATTTTGATGAAAAAGAATTAAAATTTGAGAACTTAGATGCTAAGCATGCTAAGATAGCGTTTTTAACTTTTATAGTTTTATTTTTCCATAGTTTTCCTGAAGGAGTTGCTATAGGTATGGCTTTTAATAGTAGCGATATAAAAATAGGGCTTCTTATGGTTATAGCTATTTCTTTACATAATATTCCTGAGGGGTTAATTATTACTTTACAGATGTATCCAAGAGGAGTTAGTTTATTAAAATGTTTTTGGTATGCTGTTTTATCTTCATTACCGCAACCTATTGCAGCTATCCCCGCTTACCTTATTGGACATTATATTAAATTTACAATTCCATTAGGTTTAGGGTTTGCTGCTGGAGCTATGATTTATCTAACTTTAGCAGAAATATTACCAGAAGCTTTTGAAAAAACTGATAAAAACTTAGTTAGTTGGGCTTTCTTAATTGGGGTTTTTATTATGATGCTTCTAATGTATGTACATATATAATAAATTTTTTGATATTAATTTCTTTTTCATTAATTATTAATTCATTAAATTGCTATTCTTCTAAATTCTTTAATTAATATATTAATTTTTATTTCATTTAGATGATTTGTTAGTAAAGGGTTTTTTAATTTTAGTAAATAATTGTTTATTTTTTTTTGGATTCTATTTATATCGTTATTTTTATTTTTTAAGCATTCTTTACAAAGATATATACTTCTACTTTTATTTTTCATTATTTCTTTAAACTTAGGTTTATTATTTTCTACTTTTAGGAAATTACTATTTTCTATAAAATAAAAACTATTTTGATAAATTATTGAAACAGTACTGTTATTATATACAAATATTCTTATTAATTTTTCTTGAGGTAATTTGTTAAAACATATAATACAGGTTCTAATTTTTATATTTTTTAATTTGTTCATTTTTATTTGTTTATTATTATTTTAGTGTTATAGTTTTTTTTAGTTTTTTAGTATTTTATTTTGTAATTCTTTAGCTTTTTCTAATTCATTATTTTTTAATGCTTCTTTTATTTGTTCAAATATTGATTTATTGTAGATATTTTTTAGAATATTAATAGAAAATTCGTATAGCTTTTGTTTATCAGTTTTTGAAATTATTTTAGCTATTGCTTTTATAATTTCTTCTAAGTTTAGTTCATATAATATATAGGTATTAGGGAGTGAATTATTTTCTTTAGATGTTATTAAATGTTCATATAGTTTTTGCTCGATTTCATTTAGATTTTTAAAATTCTCAGTTATTAAAAATTCTTGCTCTTTAAGGATCTTAATAAATATATCGAAGTTATAAAAAAAGAAGCAAAGAATGAATAATTTTTCTCCATATTCTTTAATTATTAATTTTTCTAAATTTATGTTAAGATTTACAGTATTGATATCTTTATTTGTTTTATTTTGAATTAATTTGGTATTTTTAGTGTAGTTTATTATAAGTTTTTTTAAGTAGGGGATATCAATTTTAGATATATTAGAAAACTTTTTTAAGTATTCTTCAAATATTACTAAATTAGATATGCTACTTAAATAGGGGATAATTATATTTTCTAAGAAATTCTGTTTATCAGTAATTTTTTTAGATTTATATAGATTAATTAAGAATTCAAATGAATCTATGGCATTTTCGATTGATTCTTTTAATTTATTGGGATTATTTATCAATGCTTCATTTGGATCTTTATAATCTTTAAGGAAAGCAATTTCTACGGAGAAGTTATTAAGAGCAAGGAATAATAGTAATTTAAGTGTTGCTTCAGTGCCTGTTTTATCTTGATCTAAAAGAAGTAGTACTCTATTACAGTATTTCTTTAATAAGTTTAATTGTTCTTGAGATAAAGATATCCCCATAATAGCTACTACATTTTTAAATCCTATTTTATATACAGCTAATGCATCGAAATATCCTTCTGTTATTATAGCTTTGTTTTCTGATTTAATATAATTTTTTGTAATATTTAGGGCGTATAAAGTGGTATTTTTTTGTAATCCTATAGTGTTTAGGTATTTTGGTTCAGTTTTATTATCTATTGCTCTACCTGAGATACCTATTATTTTATTTGATTTAAATATGGGAAAAGTAATTCTACTATTCATTAGCTCATAATATTTTTCTTGGCCTTTTTCTACTATTAAGCCTGTACTTATTAAATCTTTAATATCAATTTTTTTTTTGTTTATAAATATTAAGGTATTTTCTATATTTTTGGGACAATATCCTATTAAAAATGTTTCTATTATTTCTTTATCTATCCCTCTGGATTCAAGATATTTTAAAGCTTTTTGCCCTACCTTTGTTTTCAATAAAATTTTATTATAATATTCACTAAAAATTTTTAATAAATTATATGATTTTTCTTTTGGCAATAATTTAGGCTTATTTTCTTTTTCTTGATTATTAATTTCTTTAAATTCTTCAAATTCTAAGTTAAGGTAATTAGCTAAGTATTTAACTGATTCTATAAAATTTAAGTCTTCATGTTCCATTATAAAATTAAATATATCTCCTCCTTTATTACATCCAAAACAATACCATAATCCTTCATTTATATCAATAGATAAAGAAGGATTTGAATCCATATGAAATGGACATATCCCCATGTGAGTGCTTCCCACTTTCTTAAGTTTTATAAATCTTGAATAAAAATCTAAGTAATTTATACTCTTTTTTATTTTTAAAATTATTTCTTGTAAATCCATGGTTAACTAAGGAATAAAATTAAGTAAATAATAATAAGAAAGTTAATATTATCTTTTGTTTATAAATTTTTTCTAATAAGTACAGCTATAGCAGGTATTCCTATTGAAAATGTAAATACTATACCAAATCCTAATAATAATATTCCGCTAATTGAAAATAAAGTTGTAAATATTAGTTTAAAGTAATTTTTAAAGAAAATTTCTAAAGAAGTTAGTATGGTATCCTTTAAAGTATAAGTTATATCTTTTATTTCAAATTCTTTTATTACTTCTTCTTTATTGGGATTTTCGGTATATTGATATTGAATTTTTTCATATTCTAATAAACTATTTATAAATGGAGATGTTTTTTTTATAAAAACAAATAAAGATGTTATATTAAAGCCTATTAAATTAATTAATAAGTAAAAGATGACTAAATAAAATAGTATAATTGCTATTTTTAAATTTATCTTTGAGAGAATAAAGCTTAAGCTAAAAGATAATATTAAGAATATTAATAATGTTATAGAATTTAGAATAAAAACTGAGATAAAAAAGGCTATTTTTTTAGAAGTATTTACTAAAAAAAAGAAGAGATTACTTAAATCAGATTGTAAATCTTTATAGAAGTCGTTAAATATCATTAATAAGTAACTAAAATTAATAGGGCTTGTTATTAATGAAAAAATTATAACATTAATTGATAAAATAATTAAATTTAAAATAGAGAACGGGTTAGATGCTAAATTTACTGCTAATAGACAATTAAATATTGAAGAGAAAAAAAAAGCTAATAAGTAGGATAACAATAATAATGAAGTAGCTGTTATGTATTGTATTAAAGTATCTATGTTTTTTCGTTTTTGAGAAAACGCTATTATATTAAATGCTTCTAATATATGTTTCTCATTTTTTAAGTATTTTTTTAAATATGTTTCTATTTGTTTTAATATTTTTTCTTTTTCCATATTTTTTATTTAGTTTTGTTTTTTATTTATTTTTGTATTTAGATTTTTGTCCTTAATTTATTTTTACTTTTTTTTTGAAATCCCTTTTTAATATCCCTTTTTAATAAATGAGTTTTTAGTAAATAAAAGGTAATTTAATTTTAGTAAAAAATAATATAAGAGGATATGTAGTAAATAAAGAATAATTGAAAAAGGATGAATAGAAAAAGAATTAACCTATCTAATACAATTTTAATAAGAAAAAGTTTTAAATTTTTAAGAAATAGGGAAAATAAGGTTGGTAAATTAGCAAATGAATATATTGCTGAAAAAATTAAAAATTTAAATGAAGTATCTAGTATAGATGGAATAATTGAATTCTATAAATTTTATCCGATAAATTTAAATGAGCAAGTTAAGCAAGAAAATTTAGATGAGTTATATAAAGTTTTTGAAATAAGGAATAATAATGATATTATAGCTTTCTTAAATTTCTTTAAATCTGTAAATTTTGACAAATCTGCTTTATTTTTTATTAATATGGATTTTCCCGTTAAAATGATACCTTTAGAATTTTTTAACTTATTAAATATTGATAGTTTAATAATTGAGGATATATTATCTGAAGATAAATATATTAAAGCCGATTTTTTTAGGGATTATATGTTTTTTTCTTTTATTATGCCGGTGGATGTTAAAAATTTGTCTTTTGAAAACTTATCTTTTGAGCAGCTTAGTATTATATTTAAGGATAATATTTTAATTTTAATTCAAGAAGGAATAAAAGGAGATATTTTCGATATTATTAGAATTAAATTAAATAAAAAAGATACTATTTTAAAAAAATCCCTTGATTATTTACTTTATTATATTATTGATGTAATTGTTGATAAATTTTTAGTTATCTTAGAAAAAATAGAAGAAGAGGTCTATAAGATAGAGGAAAACTTTTTTAATAACCAGTTTTTATATCTATCTAATGATTTAGTTATTGGTAAAATTTATAATCTAAAGAGAAATATGATTTTAATTAAGAACTTTTCTTTAAGAATGTTAGAAATAATAAAGTTACTAAAAGCTAATTATAGTGATGAAAGGATACTAAATTACTATAAGGATTTAATTGATCATAATTATAGGTTAATAGATGTTACTGATAACTTAGAACATATTTTTAATAATGTTTTGAACTTATATATTTCTCATTTAAACTATAGACAGAATGATATAATGAGAATATTAACTATAGTTAATACGATTTTTGTTCCTATAATTTTTATAGCTAGTATATATGGGATGAATTTTGAGTATATGCCTGAGCTAAAGTGGAAATATGGTTATTATTTTACACTTTTTATTATGCTTATTACCACTATTATTTCTGTTATTTACTTTAAGAAAAAGAAAATACTTTGAAATAATTGAAAAGAAATAGTTAAAAAATTAATAAAATTTTAATAAAATAATAAGGGAAGGGAAGTATTATGAAATATAGAATTTGGGATTTGCTATATGTTAAAGATTTTTCATTTATTTCTGAACTCTCTATTTTTCAAAAGATATTATTAATAATATTTTTTAATGTAATATTGATTTTATTTTCTCAAATAAAGTTGTACTTACCTTTTTTACCTGTTCCTTTTACTTTACAAACCTTAGCAATTTTGTTAATAGGTGGTGTTTTAGGTTATAAATATGGGGTTTTAGTTGTTGTTTTATACATATTACAAGGTATTTTAGGGTTTCCAGTGTTTGCTAATTTTAGCAATTTTTCGAGCGTTATAGGTTCTTACAGTTTAGGATATATTATTGGATTTATTCCTGCTACTTTTATTTTTGGTTTATTTATCTCTTATTTTATAAAACATAATAAAATTAATTTTATTAATGTATTCTTGGCTGGTTTTATATCTATTTTACTGGTTTTTTTATTTGGATTAATGTGGATTTTTTATTTAACTAAAAATATATTCATAACTTTGTTTTACGGTTTATATCCATTTGTTTTTACTGATATTATTAAAATTATTGTTGCTTCCTTAGTTATTAACAAATTATATAAAAATAAACAATAAACTATATAAAAATTATACTTATTACGTTATAATTTTTATTGGAAATAAGGTTTTTGATTTGTTTAGGTTTAAAAATTTAATAAAATATTTAGTTTTAGTTTTATTCTTGTTTTTTTCTATTGGGATTATTTATTATTTGTATTTAAAAACATCTTTTAAATTTTCTCAAATAAAAGAATTTTATTTATTTAATTTTAAAGAGCTTATTTTGGCTAATTTAATTACATTGATTGCTTTTATTCTTAAAACTTATAGATGGAAACTTATTGTTGATAGTTTGGTTAATAAAAGACTAAATTTTTTAAAATTTATTTATTTGAGTTCAATTGGATCTTTGCTTAATTCTGTTGGTTTATCTATTATTATTAGTGATGGGATAAAAAGTACAATTTTATCTTTTGATGACTTAAAAAAAGATGATAAGATTAATAAAATAAAAGGGATTTTAAGTTCTTATGGTGATAGGGTTTTAGGAATAATTGCTGCTAGTATTTTATTACTATTTTTATCTGTTTTTCATTTTAATTTTATTTTTATTATCTTAGGAATAATTGGAGTATCTTTTAGTTTTTTAGCTACTAAATATCTTGATATTCAGGTTTTTATTTTTAGTATAATTATTTCCTTTATTGCTCATATATTAGATGCTTTTTCGATGTATTTAATTTTTGTGTATGTTTTAAAGCAGAGTGCTAATTTTTATATTTGGGTTTTAGCTCATTTAATAGGAAGTATTTTTAGTGTTTTCTCTATATTTGCAGGTTTAGGTACTAGAACCATCGGATTATCTTATATTATTAACAATGTTAAAAACAATTTTTATATTGATATTTTTTATTATTTATTTCAAGTTTTTAATGCTTTGGTATCATTACTTTTATTTTTTATAATTTTGTCTATTAATAAATCTATTAATAAAATAGTTTTAAAGAATAAAAATTTTTGAAAATAAATATGATGTATAATAATTATGTTCTTTTTGTAATTTATGATGGATATAATTATAAAGGTTTTCAGATACAGCAAGATTTTGATACTATTCAAAAAAGAATATATGATGCTTTAAATGATACTTTTAACTATTTTAAGCTAAATCTAAAAATAGTATCAATGAGTTATACAGGAAGGACTGATGCTAAAGTTAGTGCTATTAAGCAGGTATTTAATTTTAAAACAGATAATCCTATAAAAATTAATACTGAATTATTCTTAGATGTTTTTAATTCTTTTTTACCTAATGATATTAAAGCTTATAAATTTAGCCCTGTTAAAGTTAGTTTTAATTCTCGTTATGAAGCTATCTATAAAATTTATATTTATAAAGCTATTTCTTTTAATATTAGTATCAACAAAAAATATAATATTTTAAATATTTTAGAAAATGAGGAATACTTTAAAAATGAAAGAGATTATATAAAAGATAAATATGGTTTTTTTAATTTCATATTTTTACCTGATTTTAATAGTCAAAAAAAGCAGAAATTAATTGATGCTGTTAGTTATTTTAATACTGAAGCTAATTTTGAAAGTTTTTATAAACCTGATAAAGTTAATAAAAATACTATTTTAAAATTAGAAAGTTTTGTTGATTTTTATAGCTTTGATAATATTGAGATTATAAATTTAGAATTTAAAAGTAAATATTTTTTAAGGAATATGATAAGAAAAATAGTAGGTACTATTTTAGCTTATGTTTATGATGAAATTACAATTGAATATATAAAAGATATGTTCGATAATCCTGATCCTTCTAAAGGTAAATATATTGCTTCTCCTTGTGGATTAATACTATTTAATTCTATATATAACGAAGATTTTTAGATATTTGGGATCACTCTTATAAATTTTAATTTATTTTTAACAAAAATTTAATATCCTTTTAATTTTATTTTTTAAAAAATTAAATAGGAAAGGGATTATATAAATAATTTATTTTTGGGAGGGTAATTTTTTGAGTAAAATTAATGCTTCTTTTAAATTATTAACAAGTATTTCTGATATTACAAGAAGTAAAAAAGGATTTAATTTAGTAGAGATGTTAGCTGCTTTTACTGTTTTCTCTTTATCTATTTTAGCTATATTAAACGTTATTTATCAAGCTATGAATCTTGAATTTAGTTCTAAAAATATAGATATCGCTCTACAAAATATTAGAATAATAGAAAATTATTTAAAATATTCTAACTCTATTGTTTTTATTGATAACCCTAATGATCAGAATTACCCAATAAAAATAAACGATACTAATTTAATAAAAACAAACGATGATTTTGATAAATTAAATGCTCCTCCCTTAGATAAAATTAAATTTAATGAACCAGAATTATTTGAAAGAAACATAAAAGTTCAAACCTTTAATAATTTACTAAATAGTCAGTATAGCTTTGGTAATAATATTGCTGTTTTTACAATAACTTTAAGATGGAAAGAAAAAGGATTTTATAAAAAAGCTAGTATTAGAACCACTATTAGTAGGGATAGAAGGTGATGAATTTTTAATTATGTATTTTAATAATAATAATAATAATAAAATAAGAATAAAAGGTGCTACTTTAGCAGAAGTATTAGTTTATTCTTCTTTATTCTTAATGTTTGCTTTATCTTTGCTATATATATCTATCTCAGCTAATAAGGTTTATAGAATTTTAGTTACTAAAAATCAAACCTATATTTTGTTAAATAAATACAGCAATATTTTATTTTCTCATTTAGTATCTAATCCTCCTTTAGATGATTCTACACCACCTTATACTTTGGATATGTTTAGTGACTTTAGGTTATCTGTAAAACCTGCTTGTAGCACAAAATTAATATTATATGATATTGATTCTGAAAATACTACTATAGAACCTTATCAGTTAAGATATAAGAAAAAATATATATATTTATCTAACAGAAATAGTTTTAATACAAGTCCTTATAATGATGCTAATATAATTGAAGAAGACGAGGGAGGTAATCCTAAAGTTATTGTAAATAATGTAGAATCTTTGTATTTTTTTTTATTAGATATCAATAATAATTATATAAATGGGGATGAAAATAATCCTACTAAAAATATAAGTGGATATTCGGTTATGGCTGTTTTATACTTAAACCAAAAAATACGAGAAAAAAATACTTTAATCTCAAACTATATTACGGTTTCTAAATAATAAAAATTAGATTTAATTAAAATTAGATTTAACAAAAATTAGATTTAACAAAATAGGGGGGATTTTAATGAATGATAATGTAAAAAATAATAATAATACTAAAAATACTAAGGCAAGTGCTATGATTTATGCTCTAATATTCCTTTATATTACATCTTTAATAGCAATTGGTTTAATAAATCTCTTTGAATCTCAACTAAAATTAGCTTCCTCTAAAATAAGATTAGAACAAAGATATAAATTGTTAGATACTGGTTTAGATATTGCTATGTCTTTCCTTACTAATAATTTTAATAATTCAACCCCTACTATTGATAATTTAAAAAATTTTAATAATAATTATTATAATGTTAAAAACTATAACCTTCAAGTCTATATTTTTGATAAAAAAACAATTGAAAAAACATTAACTGATAAAACAATAAAGGCTATAGAAAACGAAATAATGCAAAATGGAGTAAGGAATTTGGAGAATAAATTAGGTTCTATAAATAGTAACAATATTGCTGAATTACCTTACTTAATAGTATCTAAGGCTTCTGCTTCTAAAGGAACTAATACTTATCAAATCGCTTTAGTTAATTTGGAGTACTTTAGTAGATATGCTTATTTCACTAATTTTGAAGAACCACCTGATGGTGGGGTTATATGGTTTGGTATAGGGAGTGATTTTTTTAATGGTCCGGTTAGAACTAATGATAAATTCGTATTCTGGAGTTTTATGAGTGCTGGTAACTCTTGTTTTTATAATAATAGTAGTCTTATAAAACCTACATTTAAAGGTAAATTTATTTTTACAGGAACTAATAAATTTTTATCCAAGCTGAATTGGCAGGATAATGAAATAAATTTAGAAAAGGAAAGAAATAGTGATGGAGGAATTTTTCTTGACTTGGGTATTTTATCTAATAATCCTGATACTGAGGAAAAATTATCCCAAATAATAGAAGGAGGAAGTATTAATTTAGAAGCAAATGCCAAGAAAATAGATTTAAATTCTAACTTAGCAAGCGAAGATAATATTAAAAATCAAATATGGCCTGATTTTAGTTCTAATCCTCCTAATCTTGATAAAATGGGAGTATTTATTAAAACTGATGATAATTCTAATATAAATAGTGCTTTACTTGTAAATCCTGAAGATGATAATAAAATATACTCTCTAAACTTAAAAGTTGATCAAAATGTACAGGCTTATCAGATAAAGTTTAAAAAGGATGAACCAGAAAAGGAAATAACTATATATAAAGTTAATAATAATAATTTTAATGTTCCTGCTAATGGAATTACTAATCCTAATTTTAAAGTAAAAGTTATTAATAATTTAGAACCTAATAAAGTTATAAATTTATTAAGTTATTTTGATGATGAAGATGGCTTTCAAGCTCAAAGTAGTAACTATAGTGTAAACCAAAAGGCATTAGTTTTAACAAGGGCTAAAAATGGAACTCAAGAAGTAGTTGTTATTAACTTAAATGATAAATCTTTCCCTAAGAATGTTATATGGGTTAATGGTAGTATTGGTGATAAATTAGATGAAAATAACAAAGAAGGAGGATTAAGTGGAGAATATAATGAGCCTTTAACCATTATGGCTAAACCTGCTAAAACTTCTGATCAAGTTGATCTAAATGATTTTTATGATATTAGAATAAATGGTAATATAGTTCCTTATGGATTAAATATAGATCCTAACTTTAGGATTCCTGAACTAGCTAAAGATGATAAAAGGATTATGGGATTATATGCTGATAGAATATTTATAGGCTCTAATGCTAAAAATAATCTTTTACGTGATACAAATGCAAAGGAACATATATACATATACTCTTCTATTATGGCTATTAAAGCAAGAGATAGAAATAATATAGATGGGTATTTTCAAGTTGAGGATTATGATAAGAGTAATGTTTGGGGGTATAATAAACCAAGATATTTACATGTTTATGGAGGAGTAATTCAGGGTTACAGAGGTACAAGTATGTGGTTAGATAGTCAGGGATATATTGGCTTTTTAGAAGATTATAATTATGATAGGCGTTTAGCATATATGAATCCCCCATATTTCCCTACCACTGGAGAGTATATAATTCTATTTAAAAAGATTTTAACTAATTATTAATTCTAAAATATATCTAAATATTTTATTTTATGAGGATAAATAATGAAACTATAGAATTAATAAAAGAGTTAGCAAGTAAATATTTTGGAGTTGATAGTAAGGTTTTTGTTTTTGGCTCTAGAATAGACGATTCTAAAAAAGGCGGAGATATTGATTTATATATTGAAACCTCTCTTGATTTAAAAAATATCGTTAATAATAAACTCCTATTTTTAGTTGAGTTAGAAAAAAATATAGGAGAACAAAAAATAGATTTAGTAGTATTTAATCCTAACTTAATGGAAGAAGATTTAATTCACAAAATAGCTAAACAAGAGGGAATTAGAATAAAATAAAATAAAATAAATAAAACCATTAATTAGAACTATTGATTAGAATGTTTGAAATGTTTGGAATGTTTGATAAGAAAATTAAAATCCTAAAAAAGATTTTAACAGAATGTGATAAACATAAGGAAATGCTAAAGTATTTACTTAATAAGATAGAAATTCCTATAACAGAAGATAAAATTAAGTATATTGATTTAAATGAAAAAGCTATAATTGACTCTCTTATTTTTAGATTTTCTAAATTACAAGACAGATTAGCTAAAATATTTTATACACTATTACAAATATTGGGAGAAGATACTGATAATTTGACTTTTATCGATATTTTAAATAAAATGGAAAAGTTAAACATAATACCTTCTACTGAAAAATATTTAGAATTAAGGAAGCTTAGAAATGTTATAGTCCATGAATATGAACTAAATCAATTACTATTAGTACAAGAATTAAATAAACTAATTGAAAATGTTAATATTTTGCTTGATATCTATGAAAATATTTTAAAATTTATTTATCAAAGAAATTTATTTTTAGAATAGGGTTTTTTGGAAGTATTTTTTTAAAAAAGATTTCCTGTGATATTTAGTTATCCCGTAATCTCTTATTCCTTTTATATGTATTTCTTCATAGTATCCTTTGTTATTATACAGATTGTAATATAAGTTATATTGCGGGAATTTTTGAGCTAAAAATTGGATATATTTATCTCTGGTTACTTTTGCTGAAATTGCAGCTAATTGTATTACTCTTATGTTACTATCTCCTTTTACATAATTTAGAATATTTATTTTCTTTAATAATTCCTCTATTTTTAGGTAATTAAAATTAGTTTTTAAAAATTCTTGGATTTTTGATTCTATATTGTAAGGCTTTTTATCTCCATCAAGATAAAAATTTATATACTCTATTTTATCTAAATTATTAATGATTTCTTTATTCTTTAAGATATTTTCTAAATTAATAATAATTAATTTTTCAAATCCTAAAAGATTTGCGTTTAATATATTGATTTTATCTATAATTTCATTTGAAATAAAATAAAAATTTAATTTAGAAATGTTTTTATATTTTCTCAAGATATTTATTATTTCATTAAATATAGTTATTCTTTGATTTTCTGTTAATTTTTTACTATCTTTTAGTTTTAGAGTATTATAGGGATTAAAATCATTTATTTTAATTATTAAAAATGAGGCTACTAAGAGGGGACCAAATAATGACCCTCTTCCTACTTCGTCTAACCCTACTTCTATTTGTATTTTATTAATTTTATTGCCTTTATTAACTTTATTAGTTTTTATCCTATTTTTCATAATATTATGTTAAATTTTATGTTAAATTTTTGGTTATATATATCTCTATTAAATTAATTTCTTTTTTTTCTTTAAGGATTTTTAAGAATTTAGCATTATTTAATAATTCTCTACCTCTTTTTATATTATTAAGGTAATTAAAAACTAAAAATATTCCTGCTTCATCTTCAAAAATAAATGTCCTATTTTTTTCATACTCCTTAAACTTATTATTTATAAAGAATTTTTTTAGTTTTTGCTTTTTACCTTTTAATCCATAAGGGATAAAGTAATCTCCGTTTTTCCAGCTTCTTATAACTATATTATCAAAACAAAATCCAAAACAATAATTTTTATCCCTTAATTTCTCTTTTAAAGATTCTATATTTTCTTTTAAAAATTTTTCTAAATCAAAAATCTTTTTAACTACATTTATCTTTATCACTAAATTGGAAATTTCTATATAATTTTCATTAAATTCTGATAAATCTATTTTTAAATAAAAGCTAAAATTAGATTTATAAAGGATAAAAATTTTATTAGTTTTTTTGTTTTCTTCTTCTTTAATTAAAAACCAATCTTTGATTATATTAATTTTATAGCAGTTTTTGTCATTAACTAAAAGACGAAGGTTATTATATTTTATGTTAAGTGTTTTTAAATTGCTATAAAAATTTAACAAGATTTTTTTTATATTAAAAAAAAGTGATTCTAAAATTAAAAAATCATCTGTAATACCTTTAAATTCTATAAAAAATATATTTAATAGATGTTTTATATTTGAAAGGTTTGATATAGAATTTTTATAGTTTTGAATAAAATCAATTGTGTTTTTTAAAAAAAGATAATTTTTTAAGACCGTTGTTTTATTTAATAAAGTGTTAATAAAATTATTAGTAAAATTAAGGTTTATATAGTTTCTTAAATATTTTGAACTTAAATTAGTTTTATCTATTATATAACCTATGTTATTGTTTTCTAAGGTTTTTACTATTTCTTGTTTAGGGATGAATAATAAGGGCCTTATTAATACAATATTCTCAAAATTAAATGTAGGATTTAAATTAAATAAATTTATATAATGATTTGATTTGATAAAGTTAATAAAAAAAGAAGAGATTAAGTCATTTAGATTATGAGCTGTAGCTATTTTATTGTAATTGAATTTTTTAGAAATTTCTAAAGCTTTGAGATATCTTAGGGTTCTTCCTGCTTCTTCTAAATTTAATTTATTTTTCTTAGCATATTCTTTTACATCTTCTTTAAAATTATAAATACATAAATTGAATTGCTTTGCAAAAGTATTCAATAATTCAAATTCTTTATAGGAATCTTTTCTTATTGAATGATCTAAATGAAATATCCCTAAAGCTAAGTTATACTTATCTTTTAAGAATAAGTAAAAAAAAACAATAAAAAAGTACTATCTGGTCCTCCTGAACACATTAGTAAAACTCTATCATTTTCTGAAATCATTGAATAATTATGTATAGTATCATAGATTATTTTATTTACTTCGTTATTTATTTTAAAATCTTTTTTTGAATATTTTTTTAAAACATTCATGTTTAATAAAAATGTTTTTATTTAAGTAGATATTTTTCCATCATTAATAAAATATACCTTTTCAGTAAATGCTAATACTTTAGGATCGTGAGTAGCTATTATGATAGTTTTTTTTAGTTGTTTATTTATGTTGGTAAATATATCCATAATAATTTTAGAATTTTTAGTATCTAAGTTAGCAGTGGGTTCATCAGCTATGATTATGTCGGGATCATTTGCTAAAGCTCGTGCTATAGATATTCGCTGTTTTTCTCCACCTGAAAACTTATTAACATTATCATTAAATCTGTTTTCTTTTATCCCTACCATTTTTAGTAATTCTTTAGCTTTGGCAATCGGATTATTAAATTTTCTACTTATTTCAAGAGGTAATAAAACATTTTCTAACGCACTAAGTGATGAAATCAAATAATAATCCTGAAATACCATCCCTATTTTATTTAATCTTATTAATTGTAAATCACTATCTAGCATTTGACTAATTGGAATAGAATCAATATATACCTCTCCAAATGAAGGAGATTCTATAGTAGCTATTATTAATAATAAAGTGCTTTTACCTGCTCCACTTGGCCCCATTATCCCTATAAAATCTCCCTCTTCTATTATTAAATTAACATTACTTAAAGCTAATAATTTTTCTCCTTCTGTTTTATAATATTTACTAACATTTTTTAAAACTATTATTTGATTTTTATTAGTTTTTTCAGATATATTTTGATGTGTATTATGGTTTATCATTTTATTTATCATTTTATCTTATCATTTTATCTTATCATTGGTATATTAAGGATTTTATTTTAAGGTAAATAGATTCGGAATCTAATTTAAAATGCTTAAGTAGATCATCAGGACTCCCACTAACAGGAATATCATCTATTGCTACTATCTCAAAATGATTAACTTTATTAACTAGATAAGGAGCAATTGTTTCTCCTATACCTCCGTCTTTACTATGCTCCTCAAAAACTACTACCTTTTGAACATCTTTTAAGATTTTATCTATATTTTTAATAGGTTTTATAGAGTAAAAATCAATTAATTTAAAGGGGATATTATCTAATTTATTACAAGCTTTAAGAGCTTCATGTAGTATAACTCCCGCTGAAATTATCCCTATTTTTGTATTATTTAAACTATTATCAATATTATTTTCTTTTATTATTTTATTTTCCCCTATTTCAAAATCTGAATTATAGTTATAAATTATATTGCTACTTGGCCTAGAAGTTCTAAAATAAACAATACCTTTTAGATTACCTTTTAGGTATTCTATAAAAACATTGAACAATAATTTTATAGTTGATATAGCATCTGAAGGGTATAAAACAGTAGTATTAAATAGGGCTTTGAAAGCAGCTATATCTTCTAAAGCCATTTGAGATGGTCCATCTTCTCCTATTGAAACTCCTGAATGAGTACCACATATTATAGCTAAATCTGGTCTAGAATAATTCATCATCCTAATAAAATCATAAGCTCTTGTTAAAAAAGCTCCAAAAGTAGAAGCTACTGGAATAAAACCATTCTTAGATAAACCTAACATAAATCCTATCATACTCTGTTCTGCTATGTAACTCTCTATAAATCTATCTTTATATTCTTTTTCAAAATATAGAGTATAAGTAGAATTTTTAACATCTCCATCTATTACTACTAAATTATCTATTAATGACCCTAAGAAAGCTAAACCAATCCCAAAAGCTTCTCTTGTTGCTATTTTCTTATCCTTATTTTTTAAATAAAAATCTTTAATAAAGTTATTAAGTTTATTTTCTATTTCATCTATTTTTATTTGCGTTGAAGGAATATTATTTGAAATTGAGTAACTTTTATAAATAATAAAATCAGATGGATTAATTTTAGATTCTCCGATTTCACTTAAGGCTAATTCTAAATCTTCTTTTTTGGTTATAGGTTTTCCGTGCCAATCTAATTTATCTTCTAAAAAAGAAACTCCCTTCCCTTTCAATGTTTTAGCTAATATTATTGTAGGTTTATTAGTATTAGAATATTGATTTATAAATAATTCAAATGCTTGATTAATTAGTTCAAAGTTATGCCCATCTTCTAATGTAATAACATTAAATCCAAAAGCCTCAAATCTTTTTTGATATTCACTAAGATTATGTTCAAACATAGTAGGCTCACTTTGTCCTAATCTATTAATATCTGCTATTATACATAAATTAGATAAATTATAATAAGAAGCTAAATTAGCTGATTCATATATACTGCCTTCAGCTAATTCTCCGTCTCCAACTAATACATACACTTTAGAAGGTAGTTTTTTATATTTTCTAGCCCAACTTGCTCCTAAAGCTGTAGATAAACCTTGTCCTAAAGACCCTGTAGCATATTTAACACCTTTTAATTTAGTAGATGGATGACCCTCAAGTAATGAATTATATTTTCTTAAAGTACTTAAATCCTCATCTATTATTTTTGTATGTTTATAAATAGAGTATAATAAAGGAGCAGCATGACCCTTTGATAATATAAACTCATCTTGATATATACTTCCATAATTATCATTATCAAAAACTAGGTAATTAAAAAATAGACTAACAAGTAATTCTACGGCTGATAAGCAAGTAGTAGGATGTCCGCTACCTGCTAGATATGTACTAATTAAAATATCTTTTCTTACTACTTTAGAGATCTCTTTTAAGGTTTCTATATTAATTTTTGTTATTTTCATTTTTTAACCCCCTTTAGATAATTTTTTATTTATGTATTTTTAGGTAAGGTAAAATAGAAAGTAGTACCTACATTTTCTTGACTTTCGAACCAGATTTTTCCACCTTGACCTTCTACTAAGTACTTAGTTATAACTAATCCTAACCCTATTCCTTGAGAAATAGAGCTTGATATAGTTGTTCTATAAAATTTCTCAAAAATTTTATGTTTTTCATTTTCCGGAATCCCTATTCCTGTATCTTTTACATAAACTAAAACTTCAGATTCCTTATTTTTTATACCTATTGTTATTATCCCTTCTTTAGGTGTGTATTTAATTGCATTATCTATTAAGTTAATAATAATTTGTTCGGTTTTATCTTCATCTGCTAAAGCTTCATAAATTACTTCATCTTCATATTCCCTATTTAATTTTATATTACTATTTTTTATTTTGGGATACATTAATTCTATGACATTTTCTACTATTTCTTTGATATCTAAATTCTTTATGTTAAAATTAACTTTAGCAGATTCTAAACGGGATAAATTTAAAAGGGAATTAACTAATCTATTTAGTCTATCTGCTTCGTTACATATTATACTAGCAAATTTAATTATTTCTGATCTACTTAGATCTTCTTGGATGATAGTTTCTGCAAATCCTTTAATAGAGGTTAATGGAGTTTTTAATTCATGAGAAACCATGGATATTATTTTATCACTTAATTCGTCAAATTTTTGCCTTATATATGATTCTCTAAAAGCATCAAAAATTATATCCCTTATATCTTTTAATTCATCATATTTTATAATACAATATCCATAATTTAAGGAATCGGCAATTTCTTTTATAATCTCTTTAATATCTTCAAATTCTTTTATGGTAAATAATTGAGATTTTATTTCAGATATTATCCTAATAGCAGCTAATTTAAGATTATACATATCTAATTCTTCTTTATTTCTTGGCTTGGAAACTAATAATAGTACTAACTGATTATCTTTAAAGTCATTTATAAAAACTAAATCTTGATTCCTATATACCTTTCCCTTTAAATTAAAAAAAAGATTAGTAATAAAATGAAAAATTTTGTTATAAAACTCTTTGGTATATAATTCTTTGATTTTATTTGAATTTGATATCTCTATAACTAAAAAACCTAATACTTTATTTTCTTTTAAAACCTTATCAATTAATTCATAATTACTTGAAATATAGCTAAAATTATCTTGAAAAATATCATCAACCATTAAAAAATAAAATATTTAAATAGTATTCATTTTTTTGACAAACTAAAAAGTTAAATTATTAGCAAGCTTATTTAATTTTTCTGATATTAAATCTAATATTTTATTGTCATGAGAAAAATTTAGGTAATTAGTTTCAGTAGGATGTGGAGCAAATAATATACCTTCTTCTAAGGCTAATTTATAAAAATCAATAAATGTCATTATATCTAATTCGTTTATATCTTCTATAGATTCTACTTTTTTATTAGCAAAATATAAACTAAACATTGAATTAGCATAATTTATGTTTAATGTTGGTAATTTTTCTTTTAATTGATTAATAATATTAACAAAATATAGGGTTTGTTTTTCTAATTTTTGATAGAAATTATCAATTGATTTGATAATATTTAATACGTGATATCCAGTAAAAGTGGATATAGGGTGTCCTGTAAATATTCCGCTATGATACATACTGCCAATTGGTGCCATAACTTCCATAAATTCTTTTTTAGATAAGATAGCAGCAATAGGGAAACCACCACCTATAACTTTTCCTATTACTGTTATATCTGGCTTTATATTAGTACAACTACCATATCTTATTCTAAACGCAGTTGATACTTCATCAAATATCAGAATAATAGAGTATTTTTGGGTTAATTCTCTTAGTTTTAGTAAAAATTCTTCCGTAGCTTTTATTAACATATTAGAAGTTTGAATGGGTTCTACAATTATTGCTGCTATTTCTTGCCCATATTTATTTAAAAATTCAGTTAATACTTCTACGTCATTATAAGGTAGGCTAACTGTATCTTTTATTAATCTTTTTGAAACTCCAGCAGATGATGGGATTTGTTCTCCGAACTCTCTACTTCCATTTTCTATTAATAAATAATCAATACTTCCATGATATCCTCCATCGAATTTAATTATCTTGTTTCTACCTGTTATAGCTTTAGCTAACCTTATTGCTAACATATTTGCTTCTGTACCACTGTTAGTATATCTTATCATATCGTGAAAATTAAAAGCTTCTAGTATTAATTCTGATAGTAGGTATTCGTATTCATTTGATAGGCCATAGTATATTCCTTTTTCAATTTGTTTTTTTAGATTATTGACAATTTCTGGGTAAGCGTCTCCGAGGATTATAGATCCCCAGCCTGATAAAAAGCTTATATAGGTTTTATTATCTACATCTGTTAAGTAAGGTCCAACTGATGAACTGATGTAAATGGGTGTTATTCCGATTAAAGAGAATGCTCTTATGGGAGCATTAACTCCTCCTACTAATAATTTAGAAGCTTTTTCATAAATTTGTTGGTTTTTGTTTATTATAGTCATAAAATATTTATGCGGGTGGTGGGACTTGAACCCACACGCCCTTAAAGGGCACTACCCCCTCAAGATAGCGCGTCTGCCAGTTCCGCCACACCCGCTTCTTAATTTTATTTTCTGCTCCTTCCTTATTAATTATTAATTATTACCTAATTATCTAAAAGAATCTAATTAAGGAGTTATTGTTTTAATAATAAACTTGATAGCAGTTCTTACTTCTCCATTTATTTGGACTTCAGTAAAAGCAGGGATAGTAACTAATTCGTAACCTAATGGTGCTACATAACCTCTTGCTATTGCTATTGCCTTCACTGCTTGGTTAATAGCTCCTGCTCCTATTGCTTGAATTTCTGCTTTATTCCCTTGTTTAATTACTGCTGCTAACGCAGCTGCTACTGATTGTGGTTTTGATTTTGAAGATACTTTTAATACTTCCATTTTTATATCCCTCCTTTTGCTTCGCTTTTTATTTTATTTTATTCTCTATTTCTCTCGTTTTTTATTTTATGGTATTAATTTTGGGTTTAGTTATATTCTATATATTATATATTATAATTAGTTATATTCTATTATTATATTTATATAATTTTTGTTTATATCCTTTTTTATGATCTAAGTATTTATAATTTATAATTCAAATAATTGTTTTGTATGTTTTAATGATTCTTCAAAAGTATTTATAAATAAATCAATTACTGAATAAGGGATTGTTAAAGGTGGTTCTATCCTTATTACTTTTGGTTGATTTAGGGTATAAGCTGTTATTATTCCGTTTTGAATTAAATAAGAGAAAATAGAGGCAGCATATTCTTCACTAATTAATTCTATCCCTATCATTAAGCCTTTCCCTCTTACTTCTTTTACTATGTCTTTATAGTTTATTAAAATTTGATTTAATTTTTTTAAAAGATATTCTCCTTTTTCTTGAGCTTGTTTAGGTAGATCATTAAATAATATATATTTTATAGTTTCTAATGCTGCAGTTATTGCTAAGGAATTTCCCCCAAATGTTGAAGTATGATATAAAGGATTTTCATTAAAAATTTCCCAAGCTTTTTCATTTGCTAAGATTGCTCCTATTGGGATAACTCCTCCACTTAATGCTTTCGCTAGTAATAATATATCTGGTTTTATGTTATATCTTTGGTATTCAAATAAATAACCTGTTCTTCCTAAGCCTGTTTGGATTTCATCTATTATTAATAGACAATTGTTTTTATCACATATTTCTCTTAAAGTAGGTAAATAGTTATCGTTAGGAATTATTATTCCACCTTCTCCTTGAATGGGTTCTACTATAATTGCTGCTGTATCATTATCTATTACTTCTTGTATTTGATCTATATTATTATATTCTACAAAAATTACATTTGGTAATAGGGTGAGGTATTTTTTATAGACATCTCTTCCACTTATACTTAATGCTCCTAAGGTTTTGCCATGATACGAGTTATATGTAGAGATTATTTTTTTCTTTTTAGTAGATGCTAAGGACAATTTAATAGCTGCTTCTACTGCTTCTGCTCCTGAATTAACTAAAAATAAATATTTTAAGCCTGTTAAATTTGTCAGTAATTTTGCTAATGCTGCATATTTACTATTTAAAAACACTTTAGAAGTCATACATAATTCATTCATTTGTTCTTTTATTTTATTTACTATATATTGATTACAATGTCCTAAGTTTAGAACTCCGTACATTCCCAGAAAATCGTAAAACTCTTTTTCTTGGTTGTTAGTGTCATAAGCAATAATTTTATAATCTTGACCTTTTTTTTCTATCTTAGCGTATCCTGCTAGCTTTATTATTTTTGTTAATGTTGGATTAATATTATTGTAATAAATTTCTAGTATTTCTTCTATATTTTTACTGTTTTCTATTTCTTCTATTTCTTGAATTAGTTCATTTATTTTTGTATTTATCATTTATTGCCTCCCTGGATTTTTAATTAATTTTAAGTTGTTTCTAATTTTTATTTTGATAAAAATTATTGCTCTCCCTTTTAAGAATATAATTTTACTGAATATAGTGATTTTTTAATATTTAAATAATTAATAAAAAGGGAGATTACTTTTTATTGTTAAATTATTATATTATAAATGCATAAATTTATTAGTTAAATTATGGAATTAAATATAAGAAGGGGGTAGTTATGAAAGTTTTAATGGTTAGTATGGAGATGGTACCGTTTGCTAAGGTAGGGGGATTAGCTGATGTAATTGGATCTTTACCTAAGGAATTAGCTAAATATTCTAAAGTAGATGTCATTTTACCTTATTATGGTTCATTAACTGATAATTTATTTAAAAAATTTCAAAACCAAGATCTAAAGATGAATAAAATTTTGGAAGATAAAATATTAAATATCGATTATGAAATTTATGAGGTTCAGAATTATAATCCAGATGTTAAGGTATATTTATTTAAGAATGAGAAATTATTTGAAAGAGAAGGAATTTATTTAGATAAAAATGGGAAACCTTTTGAAGATGAATTTTTTAGGTATTTAGTATTTAATTTAGCTGTTGTTAATTTTATTAAACAGAATAATTATGATATTATACATTGTCATGATTGGCATTCTGCTTTTACTATACTTTATCTTAAGTATCTCAATTTAAGTAATAAAACTGTTTTTACTATTCATAATATAGCATATCAGGGGGTTTTTGAAAAAGAAATGCTTAAAGATATTGAACCTAATTTTAGGGAATTTATTATAAATCATTGTGAATATTATTCTAAAATAAATTTAATGAAGGGTGCTATTTTGTTAAGTGATATAGTTTCTACAGTTAGTCCTAATTATGCTAATGAGATTATGAATTCTTCAGAATTTGGTATGGGATTAGAGAATATACTTAAAATGAATTCTCATAAACTTATTGGAATACTTAATGGAATTGATTATGATTTATGGAATCCTTTAACTGACAGTAGTTTATATAAAAATTATGATGTTAATAATGTTAATGAAGGTAAAGAGGAAAATAAACTAAAGCTACTCTTTGAGCTTAAGTTATTAAATGATAAAAATAATTTTAATAATGATATTCCTTTATTTGGTGTAGTTGCAAGATTAGATTATCAAAAAGGATTTGATATACTTTATGATAGCTTTAAAAAATTGTTAGATAATAATATAGTTGCTTATTTAGTGGTTTTAGGTACAGGTAATGTAGATATTCAAAAAAAAATTGAACAATTGGGGACTGAGTATCCTAATTATGTTAGTGTTAATATAAAGTTTTCGGAGGATTTAGCTAGGAAAATTTATGCTGCTTCTGATTTCTTTTTAATACCTTCAAGATTTGAACCTTGCGGATTATCGCAAATGATTTCTTATAGATATGGTACTATTCCTATAGCTACTAAAACTGGGGGACTTAAAGATACTGTTATTGATATATTTGAGGATAGTGTTAACGGAACTGGCATATTGATTGATAAAGCTGATCCTGTTTTATTATTTACTGCTCTTGAAAAAGCTCATCAAATTTATAAAAATAAAGATTTCATATTTAATCTTAGAAAAAAAATTATGAAACTTGATTTTAGTTGGAATAATAGTAGTAAAAAATATTTTGAAGTTTATAAGCAACTTCTATCTTATATATAATTATATAATAAATTAGGAAGGATAAATTAGAAAAATATTATAAGATTATATGGGGGATACTTTGTGAATATTACTATTGATAATGAAATTTTTTATAACCAAAAAATTTTGGAACTATCTAATTTATTTTCTTTCTCTTTTCTATTTAACTCTCTTATTGACTACGAATTTATTAACTTTATTAACGACGTATCTTATGCTATATTTAATGAAAATCAATTGGAATTATTTAGTAATAATTTATCTAAATTTAAAAATCTTTTAGAACTTTATAAAAAATATAGTTTAAATAAGGAGTTGTTTTTTAATAATTTAAATGAACAAGAATTTAATTTATTGAAGCTAATAGATCTTCGGGATATAAATTATATTTTAGAAAATATAAATAAGGATATGGAACAATTGGTTAAAACTAAAAATGAACTGAAAGAAAGGTTATTATCTAATGTTAATGAATTAATACCTTTTGAGGATGATAAGAAGAAAAATCAAATTGAGCTTGTTTTGGATAATCCTAAGGATATAATTAATCATTTTAAAGAGAAAAAATACTATATTGAAGATCCTAAAAAAATTAATAAGGTAAAAAGAATATATGAGAAAATTTTTGCTTCTTTAGATCCTCATTTTAAACAACTGGTTTTTAATAATAATAATCTCGATATCTTTAATAATTATATTCTTATTAATTTTATTTATGATGAATTGCTTAATTTCAATGTTTTTATTGAAAAAGTTAAAGATTTATTAACTAAGATTTATGCTGAGGTAAAGCAAGAAATATCTGATGCTCAAATTTCGGAAGTATTGCCAAAAGAAATGGAAGAAGAACAAATTGAAACAAAAGAAGAACAAATTGAAGCAAAAGAAGAACAAATTGAGGTAAAAGAAGAACAAATTGAAGCAAAAGAAGAACAAATTGAGGTAAAAGAAGAACAAATTGAAGCAAAAGAAGAATTAATTGAAGCAAGGGAAAAACAAATTGAAATAAAGGAAGAGCAAATTAAAGTAAAAGAAGAACCAGAAGAAATAATTCAAATAAAAGAGGGACAAATTAAATCAGAAGAAGAACGAGTTGGTATAAAAGTTCCGATAGATATAGATTTTAATTTGATTAATGAATTAGAAAAGGAATCTGATATAGTTCAAAAAGTAGATAATATAGATTTTGGCATTGATATTACTAAAAATTTTGATATCGATCAGGAAGTTATTATTGAGGCTGATTCTTTTAAAGAAATTGATTTATTAAAAGAACTAGAAACTAAGGAATTAGAGATGAAAGAATTAAACGATTTTAATAAAGTATCTATTTTTGATAGCTCTTATGATATTGATAATAAGGAATTATTTGAAAATAAAGGTGTTTTAGATAATGAAATAAGTGCTTTTAAAGAAAATGAAATTAAAGAAAATTTAGGTAATATTGATTTGCAAAAAGAAATTGATTTAGAAAAAGGTTTAAGTAAGCAAGAACAATTAGTAGAAAGCGTAGAAGATAGTAGTTTTATTAGTAGTAATTTAGAAAATATATTTGAAAATAGAGATTTATCAGAAAAGAAAGAAGAATTAGAATTGTTAAATAGTTTTCCTTCTTTAGATAATTTACCTATTTTGGATAACTTATCTTCTTTAGATAATTTATCTTCTATAGATAACTTACCTTCTATAGATAACTTATCTCCTTTGGATAATTTAAAAGCTATTGAGAATATTGAGGTAAATTTAGAATTAGAAAATCTAATTAATAACACTGAAATTGTAAATAAAGAAGAAATGATTAAGGATTCAAGAGAAAGTCATGAAGTTTTTGAGAATTTGAATAAGGATTTATTAGAAGAAAGCATTAAGCAAGAATCACAAGAAAAATTAGATACTTTTTTAAGTAGTGATTTAGAAAATCAATTACAAAATGAATTACAATTAGTAGAAATTAATGATTCAAAATATTTAAATAATAAAGAAATAGAATTAGAAGATAGTTTAAATAATTTAGAAAATATAGAAGAAAAAGAGATTAAATCAGAGGAAGTAAAGTTAGATTATAAAGAAGATGATTTATTTGAGAAAGAGAGATTAGAAAGTGAAAAGGATAAACAAGTTTTAAAAATAAGGGATGAATTAATTTTTGAAGAAGTTCAAAAAGTTGATGTTGATATAAATCTTAATCTTGATATTAGTTCTTTAGATTTAGATAATATAAATTTGGATAATATTAATTTAGATAGTATAAATTTAGATAATATTAATTTAGATGATATAAATTTGGATAATATTAATTTGGATGATATAAATTTAGATAGTATGAATTTGGATAATAAGGAAGAAAAGGAAATAAAAGGAGAAGAATTAAAAATTGAAACTAATGAATTTAAAGAAAAAAGTGAGATGAATTGGGTTCAGGAATTCTTAATACAAGAAAATTTAACACAGGAAGCTGCAGTTACCGATATACAAGAATTAGAAAAGAGTGAGTTAAATGAAAGTATTAAACAGGGGGAATTAGTTTCTGAACAAAATGAGTTAATAAAATTTAATGTAGATGAAAATTTAAGTAATATTTCAAAAGAAATTTTTGATATTATAAATAATCCTAAGATTGATGGAATAGCTATTATTAAAGAAAATAATATGGGTAGCTATTTTGTTAGTGATAGTATATTTAAAGACTTGAATTTAAAATATATATCTGAGTTATTTAGTTTTATGAAGGATATAAATAATTATTATGAAGAATTAGGAAAGGGGATTATTTTTAGTTGGGTTTTTAAAGATAATGTGGTTGTAATTTATGGGAAAGAGGGATTAATGATAGGTATTGTTAAAGCAAAGTTAAATACTATTAATGAAAAATTAAAATAGATTAAATAGGTAATTAGGGAGGGCAATTAAATGAGGAAAAAAAAAGATTTACCAGAATTAGCCAAAATATTATGGTATAGGTTTAAAGTAGATAATTGGAGTATAAAGAGAATTTCTGAAGAATATAAGATTTCAAAAAGTACTATCTATAGGTGGTTTAAGGTTTTAGAAGAACGAGATACAGATAATATAAATGAGGAGTTCTTAAAATTGGATACTAATAATATCTTTTTTAATGAAAATAAAATTAATTTGGATTTTACTTATTCTTTTAGAGATGCTTTAAAAAGTAGTTTTGAAGATAATATTGTTCCTAAATTTGATAAAGTAAGAATAGATTTTATTCAAGATTTACCTTCTAAATATAATAAAGATTATATTTATTTATTGCCTATTGATCCTTATTGGATATTTGCTTATTGGGAAGTCAATAATTTAGAGAATTTAGAGAATTTTGATAAATTAGTTTTAAAGGTATTTGATGTAACTGATGGTAATGAATTACTTCATATGATAATGGAAAGTTCTTTGTTAGTAGGTAATATGTACATCCCTGTTGGTGTAGCGGATAGAGTTTATAAAGTAAAATTATTTTTTAAGGATAAATGTTTAATGAGTTCTAATGCTGTTAGAACTCCTAGAGATAGGTATTTTGAATATAATGAAGAATTTTTAACTTTATATGATTGGTATGAAATAGATCAAGCTATATTTAGTGTATCTTCTTTTATTATTAATAGAATTTAAATAAAATTAAAGGAATGGGTTATGGAAGAAAAAATTTTTAAATTTTTTGGAACTTTAGTTTTATTATTTTTTGTTAGCTTATTTATTTTTAAATTAAATATTTTTTCATATAATGCTGCTTTTGATTATGTTGATAAAGTCTATGTTGGTAAATATACTAAAATAAGGGATATGGTAATAGAATATGAATTCAGAGCACAAGATGTTTCTAAGGATTCTAAGAAAGTAGCTGCTAAGGAAGATGATATACCTTTAATTGGGAGGGGAAAAATTTTTTATAAAGAACCTTATTTTTTAAGAATAGAAACGGAATTTGTTTATCATTCTTCTTTAGAAGGTGTTACTTTAATTACTATTAAAGATGGTCAATATACTACTATTTTTAAAAATGATGCTCCTTACCCACTTAATATTTCTAAGGATAATAGGTATCCTTTAGTTGTTAATTTCCCATTTTTCCCTCTTTTAAGATATCCTGAAATGGAAAAAATTCTATATCCTGTAGTAGTAGGTTATGAAACTGTAGGAGTTGGTCAAGATAAAGGAAAAAATTTAGTTGTTATTAGCTTTATTGATACTTCTAAGATGTATGAAAGATATAGAATGTATTTAGATGTTAGTAATTATTTACCTTCTAAGGTCATTTTCTATCCTTTTTCTAAGGAGCAAATGGGAATAGAGGTTATTTATAAGGGAATAAGTTATATTAATGATGGTAGACCTTTCCCTACTAAAGTGCTTATTTATAATTTTTCTTATGATAATCCCAATAATAAAAAGCTGGCTTGGGTTTTATATTTAAAAAATATTTCAATTAATGTTGGAGTAACTGATGATTTGTTTGATAGTTCTATAAGAGAGAAAAAGCCACCAGAAGATATTTTTATTCCACCTGAATATAAAAAAAATAAATAACTTGTATTTTAATTTAAATAATGAAGGAATTAAAGATATTATATGCTCCTTGGAGAGGAGAATATCTAATGAATTATACTAAACCTGATAAATGTATATTTTGTTATTATAATGATATTAAGATAAAGGAAATGGAACCTTCTTTTGAAAGTTTAATATTATATAAATCTTTTTATTCATTTATCATGTTAAATAAATATCCTTATATAAATGGGCATTTAATGGTTATACCTTATAGGCATATTGATGATATAGAGTTATTAACTAAGGAAGAAAAAGAAGATATCTTTGAATTATTAATTTTATCTAAAAGAGTATTGAGTATTACTTATAATATAGATGGATATAATATAGGTTCTAATGTAGGGAAGGCTGCAGGTGCGGGAATTGATAATCATTTACATTTTCATATATTACCTAGATTTTTAGGAGACCATAATTTTATGACTACTATATCTGATGTTAGGGTTATTAGTTTTTCTTTAGAGCAAACTTATCATGATCTATATCAAAATTTAAAAAAAATAATATCCTAAAATTTTTTAAAGTAAAGGAGAGTGCTAGAATTATGATTAATCAAATTGATTATACTTATAAAGATAGGGTATGGTGTGGTAAGATAAATGAAAAATATGTTAATAAGGAAGTAAAAATTTATGGTTGGGTTCATAGATTTAGAGATATGGGAGGGATTTTATTTGTAGATTTAAGAGATAGAACTGGAATAGTACAAGTGGTTATGTCTAGTGAATTAAGGATAAATAAATTATCTTTAGAGGATGTTTTAGAAGTTGTGGGTATTGTTAAGGAAAGACCAATTGAAAATATTAATCCTAATATAGCTACGGGAAATTTTGAGGTTATTGCTAAGGAGATTAAGATTCTTTCTAAAAGTGAACCTTTACCTTTTATGATTAATGAGGATTATAAAGATATTAGGGATTTAAAAATTGATGAGGCTACTAGATTAAAGTATAGGTATTTAGATTTAAGAAGATTACAGATGTTTAAAAATATGTATTTTAGACATAAGATAATAAAATATATAAGGGATTTTATGGATAATGAGGATTTTTTGGAAATAGAGACTCCATTATTAGCTAAACCTACTCCTGAGGGTGCTCGGGATTTCTTAGTACCTTCTAGGTTACAGCCAGGTAAGTTTTACGCTTTACCTCAGTCTCCTCAGCTTTTTAAGCAAATTTTAATGGTAGCTGGTATAGATAGGTATTTTCAAATAGCAAAATGTTTAAGAGATGAAGATTTAAGAGCTGATAGACAACCAGAATTTACTCAAGTTGATATTGAAATGTCTTTTATCTCTAAAAAGGATATTTTTTTATTAATTGAAAATCTTTTAGATTATGTGCTTAACAATTTAGGGATTGAAATTAGTATTCCTTTTGAAGTTATTGATTATAATTATGCTATAAAACATTTTAATTCAGATAAACCTGATTTGAGATTTAATTATCCTGTTAAAAAATGGAACAATTCAATAAAGATAAATTTGAATGATGAAGATTTTGATATTAATCAAACTTATTATATATTTTTTAAAAATTTGGTTTTAACTCGTAAAGAATTAGATAAATTAAATGAATTTTTAAGGCAAAATAATTTAAAATTTTTATATTTAATTTCTAGTAATTCTGGAGAATCCTTTTTTAAGGGAAGCTTAGTTAAGTTTGTTGATATAAATGAAGTAGATAATTATTTAAGAAGTGAAAATCAGTTTTATAATGGGGATTATATAGTTTTTGTTATTTCTTCTAAAAATTATTTAAATGAGTTAATTTTAATAAAGAATTATTTAATAGAGAATAAGCTATTGAAACCGGTTAAGGATTTTTATTTTCTTTGGGTTGATAATTTTCCACTTTTTAAAGTAGAGGAAGAAAAAATAGGAAATAAATTAATAAGGAAAATATCTCCTGAACATCACCCATTTACTAATGTATTAGAAGAGGATAAAGATAAGGTATATATGATATATGAAAAATTAAAGAAAAATCCTAATATAATTTATGATGATGAATTTGTTAAAGAAGTTTTATCTATTAGATCTTTAGCTTATGATTTAGTATTAAATGGAGTAGAAGTTGCTAGTGGTAGTATAAGAATAACTGATATTAAGTTCCAAAAGATGATATTTGAAATAATAGGGATAAATGAAGAAGAAGCTAATAAGAAGTTTGGGTTTTTATTAGAAGCTTTTAAATATGGAGTTCCTCCTCATGGGGGAATAGCTCTTGGGATTGATAGAATTATTGCTTTACTTTTAGGTTATAATAGTATAAGAGAAGTTATAGCATTTCCTAAGACCCAAAGTGGTACTTGTTTACTTACTAAAGCTCCTTCTGAAGTTGACTTTATCCAATTAAAAGAATTAGGTATAAAATTAATGGAGGTGAATTAGGTGAAATATATAGAGGGGATTTTTACTTTAAATCAGGAATTTAATTACAAAGCTGATATTATTGCTTATTTTTCTAAATTAGGGAATCCTGTTATTAATTCTACCAAAGTTAATTTATATAAATTATTTTCCTTTTCTAATGAAAATAAAGAAAAAAATATGATTTTTACGCAGGATGTAGAGATTTTTGTAAAAGAGAAAACAGCTTTATTGGTGGATTTCTCTAAATTAAGTAAAGTTTATTTATTATTTATATATAATGAATCTGAGGAAATAAAAATATTTGAAGCTTATAAAAAGGTGTTTGAAAAGTTTTGTAATAATAAAAATATCGAACTTGAATTTAAACTTTTAAAAACTGAACTTAGTTTATTCAATCCTGTTAATGAGAGTTCTATAAATGAAGAAGTAATAAATTATGTTTCTTTTTTAGATACTGACAGTTATTTACTTTTAAAGAAAATAAAAGAGATAGGAACTTCATTATTTAAAAGTGATTTAATTAAATTAATAAATGCTACTGAAGAGGAGTTAAATAGTTTACTATCTAAGAAATTTTTATCTAATGAGTATGTCTTTATATGTAAAGAAACAGGTAGGCAAATTATTCAAGCTTCTAATCTTGATATACTTAATCAAAATATAGGTATTAAGTGTTTTCATTGTGGAAGAAATATAAAAGAGGAAAGGATGGAAGAAGTTTTAACATTAACTGAAATTGCTAATTATATTTTATCTAATAATATTGTTCTTGCTGAGTATGTCTATAAAAAATTGAAAGAAAATATATCTTCTGAATTATATTTGGATGTAGTTGAGGTTTGTAAAAATTTAATTTATAATGAGTTATCTAAGCCTATTGTTATATCTTTTCTTAATGATGATTTTAAGATTCACGATGTTTTCTTTTTAGATATATATTATTCCTCTTATAAGCCTTATGCTATTATTTTGGTTTCTACTAATAAAGCTTTAAAAGTTTTAGAAGATTATTTCCAAAATAAAGGTATTAAAGCTTTTTTAATAAATGAAATTTATAATTTAGATGTTACTATTAGAGATAAGATAGATTCTCTTGCTAAGGAATATGTATTGAATGAATTGGATAAGTATTCTAGTTATTTTAATTTTAGGTTATCTGAAGTTTTTGATGAAAGTAAAATTAGAACTGATTTAGCTATTATTCAAGAATAAAACTAATTACTATTATTGTTGTTTTAACAAAATTATTATAAGCTTTAAATAAATTGTAAGGGCTTGTTTTCATATAGAGATAATTACAACTAAAGATAAAAAAGTATAGAAGTGGTGAAGGAGAAACAAGAGTGGAGTAAGAATGGAAAAAATGTTTTTTTGATTTTTTTGGTTTTTTTGATTTTTTTATAGGGTTGTGGATTGCTGGGGTGAAAGCCCCAGCAAAACCCCCAAAAATCCCTTTTGGGGGGTTTTTTAGAAATATGGGCTTGGTATGTGTTCAAATAATTTATGAATAATAATATTAATTATGAGTATGTAAAAAAAATGTTAATTTTTTTTTATATTTTAGGGGATTTTTTAATTTTTGTTTAAAATATATAATAGAGATAATTTAAGGGGGGATAATTGGTGACTGTTAGACCAGGTTCTACGAGACCTACACGTCCTACTGCTGCTAATACTAGATTAACTCAAGCTGGTGCTCCTGCTTCAGCTTCTCCTAATCAGCTTCTTGAAACTTTAAAAAACCTTAATAATACTCAAAAAACTATTCTTGCGGTTGTTGTTATTTTGATTATTGCTATTGGGATTACTATATTTTTATATTCTAAATCTAACGAGTATATTCCACTTTATCCTGGAGGTAAATTAGATAAAGCTCAATTAGCTAATGTAAAAAATTATTTGGAAAGCAATGGGATAAAAGAATATAGGATAGATGATGCATTAGGACAGGTTTATATTCACCCTAAATATCATAATAAAGTTTATACTGAGGTTATAAAGCAGGGGTTTATAAAACCTAATGTAGCCCCTGAATTAAAAGCTCCTCCTCCGGGTACTACTAAAGAAGCTTGGGAAAATTATATTAAACAATCTACTGAATATGCTCTTTCTACTAAAATAAAGGAATTCTATCCTGATAAAATCAGTAATGTTAATGTATCTTTAGCTATCCCTAAAAATGATCCTCTTTCTGAAAATAAGGAACCTGTTAAAGCTTCTATTATTTTAAGTACTTTTCCAGGGAAATCTATATCTAATGAAGAAGCAACTGCTATTATTCAAACTGTTGCTAACTCTGTAGAAGGATTAGATACTAATAATATATCCTTAGTAGTTAATGGTAGAATATTAAATCCTAATGCTGTTAATCCTGTAGAAGATACTTTTGGGATTAAACAAAAAGTAGAGAATATGTATGTTTCTAAATTAACTCAATCGTTAGATCAAATATTAGGTGTCGGGAATTATACTGTTACTGTTGACGTAGAATTAGATTGGGATAAAATAAAGATATACAGAGAACAATACGGACTACCAGATGATCCTTCTTCTAAAGTTTTATCGAAGCAAGAGACTAAGAAAACTAAGCAGTATGAAGGTGGAGCTTTGGATAAAAATAAAGAAAATGCTAGTGAAATTCAACAACAAACTATTGTTAATCAGAAGGTAGATCAGGTAGTTACTGAAGTAGTAAAGAATCCGGGGTCTTCTATTAAGAGAATAAGTGTAGCAGTAGCTTTAAATAATGTTTCTGATTCTACTAAGGCTCAGGTTCAGCAATATATCAAAAATGCTATTGGATTAAAAGAGGAGAGAGGAGATAGTATAGCTGTTATTAATTTGCCGTTTTTTGCTAGTAACTCTTCTCCTTTATCTAATCCTGTAGTAGCTGCTCCTCCTGTTGTACCTGTTAAAAATAATTCTTTCCCTATTCAATCAGTAGTTATATTTTTAGCCTCTGCGCTTACTGTGGGAGCATTAGGAATACTGGGGATATTTTTATTTAAGCAAAATAAACTTAGTTATGATAGGATGGCTATTAATGTATCTCCTAACTACTCTCAAAAAGAAGAAGTTGTTACTAATACCGTTGTTGATTTAACTACCGATAAATTAGGTAATAGATCTGAAACAGTATCAGAAAATACTGAATTTAAAACACTCGTTACTGAAATAGAGCAAATAGCTAAATCTAATCCTAATGAAATCGCTGAAATTCTTAAAAAAACTTGGATAGACGAAAATAAATAATAAATAGAATAACAATATATGAGTATATAACAAACAATTAAGTTAAACCTATTTTATTATTAAATTATTAAATTTTTACTATGTCTTATGATAAAATTTTTATCAATACAGGGATAGATATAGTTTATAACAACAGAATTTCCAAGTACATTTATAATCAGAAATTTATCAAAAGGATTTTAAGTGATTATGAGATTAATAAATATAATGAAATATCTAATTATGGAAGGAAGGTAGAGTTTTTAGCGGGTAGGTTTGCTGCTAAAGAAGCTATTACTAAAGCTATCTCGTTTAAAATTAATTTTAATTTAATCTCTATATCTAATAATGAAGTATATTTTATTAATAGGGATTCTGTTTTAAATAAGTTATCCATTCTGTTTAATAAGGCTGTAAAAGATTTTATAATTAAAGTAAGTATTTCTCATGAAAAAAAAATCACTGTTGCTAATTCTATTATTATTGTTTTTTTTAATTAGTTTTTTATTATCCTAAGTAGTAATTATATTTTCTGTAGTTTAAAAATTAACTAAAAAAAATAAACTCTTTTTAGGGTTTTTAATTATAAACGTAAGATTTTAAATTTATGTTAATATAATTTTTACAAAAATTTTACAATAAAAGCTCTTTAAAACGCTTGTTTTTTTGAAAAAAAAATTATAATTATATATAGGGTATTGATAAAATCTCTGAGGTTTGGGGGGATATTATGGAAATAAATAAAAAGGAGATAAAAGTAAGGGGTATAAACATTAAATATCAGAAGGCCATTGTTTTAATTATAGTGTTAATTTTTCTTACTATTTTGTTTATGATTTTGTTATTAGCACTTAGAGGGTATAATAGTAATTTAGGGGCCCAAAGCTTTCAAAGAAACTATATATTAGTTAATGTTGCTAAGAGTGCTTTTAATAAAACCTTAGCTGAGTTATATTTAAACCCTAGTTATCCTGGTGAAAACTTTTCTCCTTTGAATAATGTAAATGTATCTATTACGGTTAATCAAATTTCTAATACAAATGTTAGGGGATTAAGGAATGTTAGTATAACAGTTAGTAAGGGTAATAATAGAGTCTTTCTTGGATCTGTTGTTAAAGTGTGGGAATGGAGGTTAAATGATTTCCTGTTTTTTGCTACTGATTCTATTAATGTGGGAGTAAATAGTAATGCAGGATTTTTTGGGACAGATGATCCTAATATAATGCCAAAAGTTGTTTCACTTAATACTTTGAATTGGGATGTTGATAAACAAAATACTTCTGTTCAAGCTAAAAACTTAGATTTATTAAATATAATTAAAAATAAAACTTTAAGTTTAATTTGGGCTAAAAGTATAACAGGTAGTGGCTCTGCAGATGCTGTTATATATAGTAATTCTTTATCATCTACTATAAGAAATAAAGTTAATAATAATAACGATAAGATTATTTCTAATACTCCACCTCCTGATTATCTAAGAGATTATATAGATCCTTTCCCTACGAGTTTTTATAGTAGTAATTCTGCAGTTTTAGCATTGCCTGGTGATAGAATACTTTCACCTAACGTAGTTTATACTTCTGATAATAGTAATACTATTTACTTAACAAGGCCAGGAAATTATTATTTATCAGGAGATTTTAGTAAAACTGGTAATAGTTTAGTTTTTCAAGTTAGGTTACCTAAATCTGGGGAAAGTACTTATAATGATTACTTGGCAGTTTATAACTATATTAAAAATACTTATGGATTAACTGCTAAGTTTGATTATTTTGGAAATATTTATACAGATCCTGCTTCTGCTCCTTCTTATGCTCAACCCCTTTTTATACAAGCCAATAAATCTGATATGAACTTAGGAAATGATGGAACAACGACAGTTTTGAATCCTGATTTTTATTTTAGAACAAGTTTTGATATTACAGGTAGCAATGTTACTAATTTTAGGTTTTTAGGTAATAAACCAGGTGTTAATTTATATATAAATGGAAGTTTTTCGGTAGGTGGTAAGGTAACTGTTAATAATGTAGATACAGATGGAAGAACTACTAATACTAATAATACTTTGTTATCTAAGCCAGGAGCTTTTAGGATATATGCCAGTAACCAAGCAGGTACTTCTAGTGGGACTCCTGTAGTTAATGCTATTTTATGCGCTCCTGACTTAGTTTTCAACGGTAATCCTACATTATATGGGGCAGGTTGGACAAGTGATCCTATAGACGGTGATGTTCAAGTTAATGGTAATAGTAGTCAATTTAAATATGATACTTCTTTAATGACTTCTGCTTCATTTAGTAATGCTGACTTTTTACCTAAGGTTTTACATATTGTTATTAGTAATCAAAGATAGATAATCAAAGATAGATAATAAAAATTTTGGGAGGAAAATGAAATGAACGTATTTTCAAAAGAATTTGGATATCATAAAAAAAATAAAGAAAAGGGTTTAACTTTAATAGAGGTTTTGTTATCATTTACAATAGTTGTTATAGCTATATTCGCTATAATAGATTTTTTACTAATTTATTCTAATTTGAATCAATCTCTTCAAGCAAGAATAAAAGCTTATACTATCTCTAATGATTTTCTAAATAACTTATTATCAAGAAGTTTTAATGATCCTGTATTAAGTCCAGGTTCTAAAAGCCAAGTTATACAAAATATAACCATTATTTATAATATAACTGATATAACACGATCTAATGAAGTGATTTTAAAAGAAATAGTAATTAATACAAGGTATAATGATAAGGGAAAAAATATTAGTAATATAAGGTTATGGGGTATGAAGTATAAATATGAAAATGTTAGATAGTAATGTCAATTTAGAATGTTAATTTAGTTAGATGAATTGTATTTAATAGGGAGCCAATAAGTGAGTAAGGGGGATAATAAATGAAAGTAAAAAAAATAAAAAAGTATAAAGGGTTATCGTTAGTAGAAACTTTGATAGCTTCAGCTTTAAATTTAATGCTAATCTTAACAACTTATTATATTTTTGATATAGTTTATAAGATGTATAATCAAAATGAGGATTTGAATGCTGTACATAATCGCGTAAAAGCATTATTACCTAATATAAACACTGCTATAACTAATGCGGGATATGGGTTTCCTGTGGGTTGTAGTTTAGCTGTAGTAGCTACAGGAACTAATGGAAATACTATAGATAATGATACATATTTTGATACTTTATTTTTAGCTGATTATACTGCTTTTAATCCAAATGTTAATGTCATTTCTAGAGGATTATATTTTGGTTTATCTAGTGTTAATCAAAGTGGAAATACGTTTAATCTTAATTTAAGTGGAGTTATGGAAAGAGATATTCCAGCAAGCCAAACCTATGGACTTGATTTTAATGACTTTAGAAGAAATAAAGGAATTATTTTTATAGATTATTATAAAACTAATGATAATAATTTGCAAGATTTTACTATTGTTAAAGCAGTAGGTATAATTAATAATGTTGTAGGATCTACGGTTTCAGGGATTATTTTACAGGGTGATATAAATTTACCTTTTACTGCTTTTCATAATTATACTAGAATAGGTACTTTATCTTGTAGTGGCGTAATTCCTGCTATTATTATAAGAGAAAGTAATGGAAATTTAGTTATAGATAATAAAGTAATTTTAAATAATATAAGAGCTTTTAAAATTGGATATAGGTATTTGGACTTAGCAAGGAATTCTATAGATAATGTTTTTTCGGTCTCAACTTTTCCAAATTTAAATAATCAAATATATATCCATCCTAGTAAATTTGTCTCATCTTTAAGTTATTATATAGTTATAGCAAGTGATACAAGGGATCCTAAATATAATGCTCCTAATATTACTATAAGAACTCCAAATGGGAATTTTACTTTTATACCTCCTGATAGAAAAAGAAGATATATTCTAATCCAAGATCAAGTTAAACTAATTAATATATTTACTCATACATACTTTAACCAAGAAAATTAATTTTTTTAAGTGAATATATTAAAAAATGTTTTATGGCTATGATGTTTAAATAGTTTAAGGATTTTATTTGGTATTTTGTAGGTGTTTTTGGTAAGCTTTTAAAAACGGATAATATATTACAATGGAGATAACTAAATTTATCAAAGAAAGAATAATAGCTTTATAATCATTAGTAGATAAGTAAGAACCAATAAAGAAAGGTAGCATCCAGGGGACCTCTATATAAACTTTATTAACTAAATTAAAATAAAAAGCTAAATACGAAATAATTCCATTAACTATAGGAACTAATATAAATGGAACTAAAAAATAGGGATTAAATATAATAGGTAATCCAAATAATAAAGGCTCATTTATATTAAAAATAGAAAAAGTTATAGAGGATTTCCCTATATTTTTTAAGTATTCATTTTTATTAAATAATAATAAGATATTTAATCCTAAAGTTGATCCTGCACCTCCTATCCATATAAACCATTGGAAGAATGGATATGCTGTTATATATTCTAAGGTAGTATGATTAGCAAAGGCTTGGGCATTTAATGCTAAATATTTTTGCCATAAGGCTAATAATATACTATTTATAATAGAAATTCCATGAATCCCAAAGAAATTCATTATATGTAAAAATAAATTAGCTAAAACTACCGTTATTAATGTATCCCCATATTTATCTATTGGCTTTAATATCTCTATTAAAATTCCTTTTAAATTAAATTTATTAAAAAATAATATGATAATAATTAGGGTAAAAAAGAAAGGGAAAATGGAGTTTAAACTATTTTTAACATAATCAGGAATTTCCTTAGCTTTAAAGATATTACCTGATAATTTATAAACATAACTAAAAATGTAGCAACTGACTAAGCTAACTATTATGCTTAAAAACATATTATCTGCTGATAATTCTTTTATTAAGATAAATCTGTTTTTTTCTATTTCAGTTATATTAATTAATATTAAAAAAGAGGATAAACTAAGTAAAGAATAGATGATTTTATCTTTATTATACTGTAAAGCAAAATTATAACCTATTGATATACTTAAGAATATGCTAATAAGACCCATTGTTAAGATATAGAAATTTTTAAAAATTGGAATATTAAAGAAACTAAAAATTAATAAAAAGAAGCTACCTGATATAATAATAGGGATAATATTAAGCATTGAATTTTTTAGGATCGTTATAATATCTGATTTTGCAAAAGCTTCTATCTTATCTTTTAATAAATTTAATAAATTGGATTTATTCATTTAGTTTAAAAATTAGATTAAAAAAAACTATATCCTTTAGAATTTGTATTAAGATAGAACTTGATATTAAGATATTAATTAATGATGTAATTGTATGTATTTTTTTAATTAATTTTATAAAGATTTAGATATCCTTTTATATTAAACATTAAAAAATATTTTCCGTCTTTGGATATTTTTAGGTATGCCGAATCTGTTTGTTCTATTACTTTATTTAATTTATAATTTTCATCTTTTTTACCTAAGTATATATCCATTTTATTTAGTTTAGGATTATAATTAGTTAAAATAATTGTGTTAGAGTTTTTAGAAATAAAAGGATACATTAAAGGAACGTCAAACTTTTCTTTTATAAAAACTTTTTCCTTATTAAAATCGTATAAAGAATAGTATATATTTTTATTTAATTTAAAGGAATAAAGGAGATAATCATAAGAAAAGGCTAAACCTCCAAAGGTATCACCTTCCTCTATTTTTGTAGTTTTGTAATTTTTATCAATTGTTATTAACTCAATTTTTTTATTTTTCATATTTTGTTTTAGCGTTGCTATTTTTTGGGAATTAAGTATTACTAATTCTATAGGTTTTTGTTCTTTTTCTATTTTTGTTATATTAAATGAGGTATTTATAAAATTAACTTTATTTTCAGTTATATTTAATTTGTATATATAAGTGTCCTTGGAAAATTGTTTTTCATCCATTTCATAACCTGGAGCAAATATAAAATTATTTTCTAACCAGATTAATCCAAAATACCTAAAAGAAGGTTTCCCTATTTCCACTTGTGTTAAAACATTAAAATTAAAATTATTTAAATTTATCAAAGCAAGGGTAGTTAAATTATTACCTATTATATATAATTTATCATTGTCAATTAAATATTGTTGAATATTAAAAAGAGGGATATCTAAGGTAGTTATATCTGGATTATTAGATATATTAATAAAGTACAGCCTATAATTTTTGTTTTGTTTTTTTAGATTAATATCAGATATAGGAGCCATAGCTAGTATTTTTTGGGATTTATCATCAAACCCTGCTATATAAAATTTTCTTTCATCTATTTCATTATTTATTATGGAATGTTTATCTATTGTAAATATATTTTCAATATCACTACTAATTGCTTGCTTATAATTAAATATGTAAAATACTACTAAAAATAAAGCAATAAAAAAATAATTGATTATTTTTCTATTATTGTTCATATTTATACCTCCTTTTTGTAATGGTTTTATATTAATTTTTTATAAAAAAGAGAAGGAGGGAAATTTTTTCCCTCCTTTTATTTTTTTATTTTTTTTTCTATTTTCATTTATTGGAAAATAATTATTTAGAGAATTTTACATCTAAGGTAGCAGGATACCAATCCCATACTGTAACTGTTTTCCCATTAATTATAGCTGTACTTATCATTTGGGCATTATAATTTAGATTTACTTGAGTTAAATTAATATCTTTGGAACTTAAGATTTCATCTTTTTGTACTTTTCCATCTTGATTTTTATCTTGCCATATATATACATTATTTAATTCTTGACCTTCTATTTTATTATTATTATCTAGATCTAATAGTTTCATTTTTTCAAATCCGTTTTTAAATCCATCTGATTGTCCAAATAATTCTTTACCTGTTAAATAACCTCTTTTTATTATTGAGTTTAAATCATTGGTAGTAAATAATATTCCATCATTTGGTCCTAATTTTTCAACTATTCTAATGACTCCATCTCCTACAATATCCATACTCATCCAGTTTCTTTTTTGAATGTCTTCTTTTGACATTACTGGTTTAGAGAAGTTGCTTTTGTTATAAGTATCAATTATATTGTTTTTATCAAGATCTATTACTAAAGGACTTATATTGTGAGTAGCCCATACATATGCTTGAACTTCGCCGCTTATTTGACCTTCTATTCTTATACTTACATCACCTTCAGAAATATCCATAAAGTAGCTACCGTTTGTATCTCTTGATGCTAACACATAACCTACTGCTTCTCTACCAGGGAAGTAAAATTGATCATATTGTGGTTGTGATGGATTTAAGCTAAATGTAAAACCATTAACTCCTAAGGCAGCAAATATTTCTTGAGATACTATAGCATTAATATTTTGATCATTTAATAATTCGAATGCTCTTTGTTTCATTCCATTTTTAAATTCTGCAGACCATGTATTTACTCCATCGTAATGGCCATAGTATTCTGAGATTAATTTATTTATATTAATATTTTTGGTAATTGTATTATTGTAGTGGAAATCTTTATCTATATCCCCTTTTTTAATACCTGCTAATGCTATAGATATAGTTATTATCCCTATAATAAGAGCTATAATTATTCTATTCATTTTTAATCACCTCCTTTTTTAATATATATTATAAGGATTTTTAGGGAAAAATTGTTACAAAATTGTTTCCAAAATTGGGAATTTTTACTACCTATTTACATTTTATTAACATATTTGTTACTATTTTTTAATAATTAAGGTACTTTTTATATTTTTAATTTTGTAAATTAATAAATATAAAGAGGGTGTATAAATAGTAAGGCGTTAATTAAAGAAGAGATTGTACCTCCTATCATTTAAATTATAACCCAAATACTTCTCTTCTTGCCAAGGCGCGTTAAAAAAGAAAGATATTTATTGAATTTTAATATAATTAAATTTTTTAATTGATTTTGGTTAATGTTTATATAATCTAAATTATTTTCAAAAGTTTTTTAGTGTAACAAACACATTTTTTACAACAATTATAATTTAAGTTATAACCTATGGCTTTACAATTTGAACATTCACAATTAGTATCTGAGTATCTTTTATGATATATTAATTTTAATAAAATAAACCCCTATAATTTTAGATAATTTAAAAAAAATCTTTTAGGGATTAATTAATTTTGTTATTTTTTATTGTTTTTATACACCTAATGCTTTAGACCATGCGGCGATGAATGAGCTTTCATTAGCTAATTGTTTAGTATATATATCTTGCCACATTTGTCTAACTTTTTGACCATAATCGTAATACATTTTCCACATACTAAGTACATGATTTTTTTCAGCTAACATTTCGCCCCATACTATGTTTTCTATGTCCCTTCTTATGGATTGATCGAGTGCCCATTTTTGATAGTAATTTAATTGTTTTTCCTTTAAAGTATTAGCTATTTGATTATCTAAATCTTTTATTTGTTGTTGTACATTTTGATTTAGTGTAAATAGTTGTTGTTTTGTGCTTTCTAATTGGTTTCTTAGGACGTCTTGTAGAGACCTTTTTTGAGCTATTTGTTGAGCTATTTGGTTTGCTTCATCTGGATTTGAAGGATGAGTATTTAATAAATCCTGGATTTCTTTTTCTAATTGATTAATTTGATTATATAAAGTTTCTATTTGTTTATTGTAATTATCTGCCATGGATTGATGGTATCTTAAAAGCTGTTCCTTTAATATTCTAAGATGATTAAGACTTGTATCATAAACTGAGTTGATATTCTCTAATTGAGATGAGAGATTTCTTGATTCGTTATTTGGATTTACTAAATTATTTTTTGTAGCTTCTAACATTGAGATTTGATTATTTATAGTGCTTTTTTGGCTTTCTAAGGCTAAGATTTTATTTTGATTAAATATATTTAAAATGTTTTGACCTATAGGATCATTTGATCTATTTGTTTGATTAGATCTTAAATTATTTATTTCATTATCTATATTTTGTAGTTCTTGTTTCTTTTGATCTATTAATTTATCTATTAGTTTAATTTTTTCTTCAAGAGGTAGGTTATTATCGGTTAAAGCTTGCTGTAATTTAACTTCTAAAGGAAGCTCTTTAATTACTTCAGCAGTAGCTTGAGAGTTATTATTTGAAGCTTCTACATTAATATTTTGATTTGTAGTTATTTGATCTGTTGGATTTGATACAGGAGTTGAAGTATTTTGGCTTTGGATATTTGTGATATTTTTAGTTTCAGGTATACTTTTGGTATCTGTTATGGGTTTTATATTATTAGGTTCAATTGGATTTATTGACATTTATATCTACCCCCTTTTTCTTAACTCTATTTTTTATTTCAAAAATTATTCTCAATTATCCTTTTAAATTATTAAAATTTTTATAAATTTTATTGGATTTGGAATTAAAGTAATGTAAAAAAAATGTTAATTTTTATTATTTTTTATTTTACTTTTTTAAAAAATGATTATTATAATATAAATGGAAATCTTTTAGGAGGGGGGGTATGATTAATTTTAGTAGTGTAGGTATAGGAACTAATACACAGTTTGTAAATAAAAAAATAGATACTAATAATATACATACTAATAATACGGAAATAAAATTAACTACTTATAATGTTGAGAATTTATTTGATAAAATAGATGATCCTAATAAAGAGGACGGTCCTCCTAAAGATGAAAAGTCATTAAAAGCACTTGCTGAAATATTAAAACAAAATAATAGTGATATTGTTGCTCTACAAGAAGTTGAAAATAAGGACGCATTACAGGAATTATTGGAGGTAGCTGGTTTAAAAGATAAATATAATATTATAGTAGGTAAGAGTGATAATAGGGGAATAGCTACTGCTTTATTAATAAGTAAAAAATTCCCTATAAAGAAGGTAGATATTCATCAAGATGATACTACTTTTAAAAGACCTCCTGTTGAAGCTATAGTAGAATTAGCTCCAGGATTTAATGTTAAAATATTTTCAGTTCATCTAAAGTCTAAAAGAGGTGGTATAGAATCTGATATCCAACGCCAAAAAGAAGCAGCTAAATTAATAGAATATGCTAAAAAAGATGATATCCCTACTATTTTAATGGGAGACTTTAACGATACTCCCGATTCTAATACAATCTCTATTATCAAAAATAGTAAATTTACTGATACAAGACAATTAGATAATTTATCTAAGGAAACTAATAACTACACTCATTATAGTAATAATCCTAAGTATAAGCCATCTATAATAGATTACATTTTTCTCAATGATAAAGCTAAGGAAAAATTAAATGTTGTTCAAGGAAGCTTTGATGTAACAGGTAAATATGACAACCCTTTAGCTCCTATTGCCAGTGATCATAGAGCAGTTAGCATTAAACTTAATTTACAAAATATCCTTTCTAATAAATTCGAAAACGCTTTAAAGTAATTTTCATCTACTCTTTTTTATATTTTATTTATAAACATTTTTATTTCTATAATTTTTACATATGGATTTTAGAATAAAAAAAATTCAATTAGAAAAAATAGATTCTACTCAAAATTATTTGAAACAAATTATTTTCGATGATAACTTTAATGAAGAAAGTAAAAATAATTTAAAAGATATAAAAGTAGTAATAGCTTATGAGCAATTAAAAGGAAGAGGTAGCAATAATAGAAGCTGGATATCACTAAAAGGCGGTTTATATTTATCTTTTAATATCCCTTTTTTTAAACTGAAACTACAAAAAAAATATTTTAATCTAATATCAATTATTGTTGGAACTATTGTTATATTTTCTTTTTTGCGATTTTTTAAAAATTTTTATATTAATTTTTATGATATATTAAAAAAAAATTTAAGAATTATTTTTCCTAACGATATAGTTTTAATTAATGATAACAAAATATATAAATTAGGGGGAATCTTAATTGAAAATTTTAAAGATAATTTAATAATAGGAATAGGGATTAATGTTTTTAACGAAATAGAAAGTTATTTTATCCAAAATAGAGATTCTTTTGATCACTTTCCCATATCTTTAAAAGAATTTATATTAAAAAAAAATCTAAATGATATTAATGTTTTTTTTAAATTTGATACAAAATTAATAAATAATTTAAGCAATTTTATAGCTAATTTTGTTATTTTTTATCTATTAAATTTAGATGATGAATTATTTGAGAAGGTAATGGATTACCTATATGCTTTTGATTACACACCTTACTTAAGAAATATAAAAATAAAGTATATAAAAATAGCAGATGCTAATTTTAATGAGGAAGTTCAAGAAACAGTAGAAAGAATAATTCCTGATTATAAATACCTTATATTTAAAATAGTGAAAAAAGATATTAATCAAATTAATCAAATAGATTTAATTAGTTTTTCTCAAATTAGAAGAATTTTTTATTAAAATGTTGAGTTAATTAGTAAATTAGTTATATTTTGTTATGAATTATAGTTCCTTTTTCAGATACTGCTATAGCTAAATCTCCAAAATCAAATGCCCCTAAGGCAATAGAGTATAATGTTTTATTAGTAGGAGTACTTTTTTTATACCAAGTATTCCCGTCTTCTGAAATTATTAAGCTCCCTTTTTCTCCTACTGCTATAAATATATCCTTAAAGAATACTACTTTTAATAGATCTTCATTAACGGGAGATTTTATATTATACCATTTTTTTAAATCATAACTTTTTAAAATAGTTCCGTTAGCTCCTACTGATATTACTAAATCCTTAGAGCAAGCTAAACTATATATATTACTTTGAGTATCTGTATTAGATTTATATAACCCTATATCTTGGTCTAATATTAAAATAGTTCCAACTAATCCAGTAATTACAAAATAATCGTTAAATGGGATAATACTTGTAAAATGTGCTACAAAATCATGAGCAAAAATTTCCCAATTATTTAGGTCTTGTGAAATTAATATTTTCCCATTTAATCCAACAGCTACCCATATATCATTGCCAAATGCTACTGAACTAAAAGAAATATTATTAATAACTAATTTTTCCCATTTTAAAGGATCAAAAAGATCAATACTAGAAGAAATATTATTTTTTAAAATTATACCATTATCTCCCACAATTACTATATTATTTTCATTAAAAGCAATACTCCTTAAATGATTCTTAATATTTAAATTAATTAGTTCCCAAGGAATGACATATTCATCATTTTTTTTATTATTTTCTAATTCTTTTAAAGGATGAGATATTAAAATATCTCCATTTTTACCTATGGATATAAAAGTGTCTCTTTTAAAGGTTATATCAAGTAAATCATTTTTAGAGGGTGTTTTGTTTAGAATCCATTTCTCTAAGTTTATTTTTTGTTTTTTTTCAGAATGTATTCCTATAGTACTTATGTTTTTCTTATCTTTTTTATTTTTAGTTGTTTTTAAAATAGGGTGATCTTTAAAGTTAGCGTATGTAATAGATGTCAAATCTTCATTAATATTAGTTTGTATTATGTCCCAATTTATTCCATCCTTAGAAATTAATATATTTCCTTTAGCACAAGTTGCTACAAATAAATTATTTTCATATATTATCTTAAAAATATCTTGTTTAAAATTTAATTCAATATCTTCAAAATTTTCTAAGTCATAGGATATTAAAATTTTTCCATTTTTACCTACTATGATATATATATCTTTATTGAATTCATCTTTTTTGTAAGCACAACCGTTTAAAGAAGAAGTAGTTTTAGAGTTTTTTAAAAACCAATTAATACCATTTTCTGAAACTAATATTTTACCATCTTTTCCTAAGGCTATAAATTTATTATTGACATAACTTATGTTTTCAAATGATAAATTAGACGATAAATTTAGTATATTCCAATTTATTCCATCATTTGAAATTAAAATTTTCCCATTATATCCTACTGCGATGAATAAATTATTTCCAAAAGTAACAGATGTTAGAATAGATGAGGTATTAGATTTTTGTTTTTCCCACAAATTAAAGTCTTTGGAAGTTAATATAATACCTTCCCATCCAACAATTACCCATAAATCCTCACTTGCTGCTATAGATTTAAGCCAGTAATTATATCCCAGCTCTTTTAATTCCCAATTTATTGTATCATTTGATACTAATATTTTTGAATTTTGACTAACTGCTATTAAAGTGTCATTTTTAAAATATATATCAGTTAAATTTAAATTTGTGTTTTGAAAGCTCCAATTTTTACCATCTATTGAGGTTAAAATACTTCCTTTTGAACCTACTACTACGTACATACCTATATTTACACTATATTATTTTGTTATATATTTTAACCTCTTATCCTTTATAGTATAACAAATTAAAATAGAATAAAATTAAATTGATAAAATGGTTATATTTCTTTCTTTTTTATTACCTTTTCTATATGAAAAGTAATTATTACTACAGTATGTGCATTTACTAACATCTATTAAACTAAATTCTATTGTATTTTTCGATTCTATTCTATTTTTAAGGTTTAAAAAATAATGCTTTATTTGATATTTAACAATAGATGGTAAATTTAAATATATTTTTTTATCTTTAAAATAGTAAAAATTAGAGTTAATATTTAGTTTTTTAATAAAATCTTCTTTAACTTCATAGCAACAATCTCTTATACAAGGACCTATATACACAATTACTTTAATATTACTTTCATTTTTCAAATAATTATTTACTATGTTAAGAAAATTATAAACTATATTATTAAAGATTCCTTTCCAACCTGCATGTAATATGCTACCAATAATGAAAAAGTTTTCTAAACTATCTAAATTGTTCATAGTTTGTAAAGATTCTTTAAAGATTAATATAACAATAGGCAAGCAATCTGCAGTTAAAACCCCTAAAGCAAAATGCTTTAATAAATAAATATCTTTATTATCAAAATATATCCCATCAAAACCTTCATCTAAATTTTGAATTTTTAATAGGTAACTGTTTTTTAATAAATAGTTATAATTTAATAATTGAGATAATTTTAGTATTTTATTGGTATGTTTTTGAATTGGTAATATTACGTTTAGTTTGTTAAATTTGCTTTTAACTAATTTAATTCTATTTATTATTTCTTTTTGGTTTAAATCGTAGATGTTACTTGAATAAATTTTAAAACTATAAAAATTATAGAAATCATTCATTTTATCTAAATTAACATTTATTTCAGATCAATCAACAATAAAAATACCTGGTTTATTTTTAAAATAATCTAATTTAATATTTATAGTATCTTTATTAACTGAGTTTATATAATTTATGTAGTTATTGGTAAATTCTAAAGGTATATTAAATAAAATAGATTTAGCTAATAAAGAAGCTTTAAATGATCGTTTTATAAAGCTATCAATGTAATTACCTATAATATAATTTTTAGCAGTAATTATTTCATCTTCTTTAAAACCGTTTTTTATTATATCATTAACTTCATTTAATAAGGCATTTAAGGCTTTATTTTTATTTTCTTTTGAGGTTAGCATTGTGAATTTAATGCTACCAGCTTTTATAGGTAGAGGCTCATAATATGAGCTAATAGCATAAGCTAATTCTTGTTTTTCTCTTATATTTACAAATAATCTACCTGACATAGAACCTAATATAGATGAAATAACTCTATAGTTAAAGAAATCTAAATTATAAGTAGGAGCGGGGTAAATTATAGCTATTCCTGTTTCTACTTTATTTAGTCTATGTATTATTCTCTTAGGAACTATATCAAAATCACTCATTTTACTAATATAGTTGTTATCTTTATTTAAAATTTTTTTAAAATTTCTAAATACTTGTTGCTCAAAACTAGGAGTAGCATATCCTGAAATTATTATTATTTTTTTTATATCTTTTGAATTAATTAAATTCTCATACCAATTAATTAAGTCTTTTCTTGTAAATTTTTTTATATTCTTTATATTTCCTTTAACATCATTAGCTAAGAATGAATTATAGAAAGCTTTATCTGCATAAGCAGTTAAATATGAATATATGTCATCTTTTAAAATTTTTATACTATTAATTGAATCTCTTTTTACCTCTTCTAAATCGGAAGTTCTAAAAATATAATCGTATATTATAGAATTTAAAGCGTATAAAGCTTCTCTATAATTGTAAAATGGAAAAGATAATGAAATCCCACTATTAAAATATCCTGCAAAACTACTTACACTTATAGAATATTTTTCTAGATAGTAATTTAAATCTTCATATTTGAATTTTTTAGTAGATCTAATTAAAGTCTTAAACACTAAATAATTTAATCCCAATTTACCAAGACTTTCTAAGTAACTTCCACTTAAAAAGTAAATACTTAAATAAGTAGTAGGTATTGAATTATCTGGTATTACATAAACTAAATCATTTAGTGAGTAGAATTTTAATTTTAGATCTAATTCACTTAATAAGTTATTCATTTTTAACCTCCCTTTAGTTTTAGATTCTTAATTTTATTTTATTATTTCTACTTCTAAATCTAAGTTATAGTTATTTAATTTAGCAGTATTTTTAATTTTTTGGATGATACTATAAACGTCTTTAAATTTAGCATTATTAAAATTAACGATAAAATTGGGATGTTTTTCTGAAACTTTAGCACCATTAAAAGTATATCCTCTAAAACCCAATTTATCAATTATCTCCCAAGCCCTTAAAATATTATTATTTAGCAAAACATTTTTAAATACACTTCCACAAGACGGAACATTTAAAGGCTGAGTTAATATCCTCTTTTCCCACGTTTTATTATAAATCCTTAATAATTCTTCTTTGGGTTTCTTATTGTTAAATTCAAACTCTATATACAGTATATCATAAAAATTATTATTAAATGCTTCCTCTTTGAAAAATGAATTTCTATAACTAAAAAAATTAGATTTGTTTTTATTATTAATTTCTATTACTTCAATTTTTCTTTTTTTTCTGTTAAAGGAGTAAATTTTAGTAATATATTGAGATATTTCTATAGAAGGTATTCCAGCGTTGTTAAATACGCACCCGCCTACACTTGCTGGGATACCTGCTAACTCTTGATATGAATCAAAATTCAATTCTATTAATTTTTTTATAAAATACTGTAATTCTAACCCTGAATTAACTAACACTTTGTTTTCATAATTAAAAAAGTATCTTTCTTTGTTTATTATAAAAACTTTTTCTATTAACTCTTCATCGGTAATTAATAAATTGCTTCCCTTTCCGATTATTTTATAAGGGATCCCTTTTTTTGAAAAATATACTAAGGCTCTTATTAAATCTAAGGAATTATTAAAAATAAATACCCCTAAACTTTTTCCACCTATTTTATAGGTAGTTAAACTTGATAAATTTAAATCTCGTTTAAATAATAAAATATAACTATCTTCTATTTTTAACACTAATTTTAACTATCTTTAAGTTTATTTCTTATACAATATATATTATATATTTTTATCATCTATTTTTATGTAGCGGTTTTTTGAGTTTTTTTAGTTTTTTTGAATTTGTTTTTAAGAGGAGGAAGTTTTACAAATTTAGAATTAGTTTTTTCTAATTTTTTTAAGGCTTTTTTGGTTATTTTATGAGCATGAATTTCTAAAGTTTTATTAAGTTCTCCATTACCTAAAATTTTTATTTCCTTATCTAATTTATCTTTATATTTTATTAATCCTTTTTCTTTGAGTAACTCAGGAGTAACAACTGTATTATTATCAAATATATTTAAGGATTCCAGTTTTACGATATGATATTCTTTTTTAAAGATATTAGTAAACCCTTTAGAAGGGACTCTAAGATATAATGGATTTTGACCACCTTCAAAAAATGGGGGCTTAGCTCCTCCACTTCTTGCTTTTTGCCCTTTAGTACCTCGTGTAGCGGTTACTCCATGACCACTACCTAACCCTCTTCCTATTCTCTTTCTTTTTTTCTTACTATTTGGATATGGTTTTAATTCCTGTAAATACATAACTACTACACCTCTTTTTAAAAAATTAATTTAATTTTGAATTTAATTTTTTACTATACTATTCTTGATTGTTATTTTCGGGATTTTCTGATGTAGATTCTTTAGAGGTATTATTAGGTTTTTTATAATTTGGTTTATATTTCTTTTTGAAATTATCTTTTTGTTTAAAACTTGATTTATCATAATTTTTTTGTTGTTGTTCTGATTTTAATTGATTTTCAGCTTTCTTTTGAGTTTCTGTATTTATTTGCTGATTTTTTACTTGATTTTCTTTAAGTTGTTCTTTGGTTTCAGTAGGTTTTAAATATTTTTCAAATGGATCTTTTGTTTCTTGGGATTGTAGGATTTCTAATTGTTGTTCTTTGGTTTTAAGTTTTTTAAGGGCATCTAAAGTAGCCCATACTAAATTTATATGATTATTACTACCTAAGGATTTGGTTAAGATATTTTTATACCCTGCTTTTTCTAAGACACTTCTAACTGGCATAGAAGCTATTATACCTGTCCCTGAACCTGCTGGTTTTAATAATACTTTTGAAGTTGTATTTATTCCAATTATTTCATGAGGTATTGTTTCATTAACAATTGGTACACTAAACATATTTTTTTTAGCTTTTTCTTCTGCTTTTCTAATAGCTAACATAGCTTCAGGTGCCTTAGCTAATGCAGCTCCTACTCTACCATTACCATCTCCTACTACTACTAATGCACTAAATCTAAACCTTTTACCACCTTTCATTACTCTTGTTACTCTTCTTAAAGAAACTAATACACTATCGTATTCTCCTTTTTCTAATAAAGTCATTTCTTTTTTTAACCCCCTTTTATTTAATTTTGTCTTTTTTATAATTCTAATCCATTTTGTCTTAAAATATCTGCTACTCTTTTAACATGCCCATGGTATTTATATCCACCTCTATCAAATACTAATTTTTTTATGTTTTTCTCCTTACATCTTAAAGCTAATCTATTAGCTACTTCCTCTACTATTTCCTTAAATTTTAATTTTTTTTCTCTTATATCTTTCTCCAAAGAGTTAGCGTAAGTTAATGTAATTCCCTTTGTGTCATCTATTACTTGTAGGTAAATGTGTTTATTGCTTTTAAATACGTTACATCTTGGTCTTTCAGGTGTACCCTTTATTTTCTTTCTTATTCTCTTATGTCTGATTTTTCTTAATGTATTTCTACTAATCTTTTTTATCATTTATTATCCCCCTTTTTTATTTAATAAATTATTGGTATTTTGATATATTATTCTACATATTTCAAATCTCTACCTCTAAAAAACTATTTTTTAGTTTCAAAACTGATTTAATTTCTAAAAAGAAAATGGAAAATTAGGAAAGGAAGTAGAAGAAGTGTTATATTCTATGAAGAGTGTTGTGGAAGCTTCAGTAGTTAGTATTAATCATCTTTAAAAGATTGTTAGTTTAACAAAGGGTTCTAAGAAATTTTGATTTTTTAGAAGGTGAAAATAAATTAAACAAAAATTTGACAGCTATTGAATTCTGTAATAAAATAAATGTTAAATATTTCCTTAGCGAATTTCATAAAATTATATAAAAGTGTATTTTTAAGAGTAAATCTTAGAGCTTAAAAGGAATTTATAAAAATAATAAATAATAAATAAATAGAAAGATTTTTTATTTTTAGATATTAAAATTTTAAGTAGTGAAATATATGTTAAAATATTGTAATGAAAGGTTTTTTTATTACTTAATAAAGGTACTAAAAATACAAAATCTGAAACCTATTGTAAAAAATAATGGAAAGAAGGGAGTTGAATTATCTTTTAGTAATTTTGAAGGAAAGCCTTCTTTAGTTATGCTCTATAATAATTTTTCTAAAACTAATAAAAAGTATTTCCTAAATGTATCTAATTATTCTAATTATTCGGTTATATTTTATTTAAGAAGATACACTGCTAAACAAGAAATAGAAAAATTAATTCTTAAATTAATAGAAAGGAGAAAAATGAAATAAATGAAATACGCTATAATAAATGGTTATATAATTCAAAAAGAGAAAAAGGGAAATATATTTATAGATAATGAGGTTATATCTGAAATAAATTATGATAATCTAAATCAAGAAGATATAGATAATTTAAGAGCAAACGGATTTGAAGTGATAGATGCTAATAATTTATATGTATCACCTGGTTTTATAGATGTCCATAGTCATAGTGATTTAACTATAATAGCTAATCCTGATGCTTGTAGTGCGTTGTATCAAGGGGTTACTACTATTATTTCGGGTAATTGTGGGTTTGCTGTGAGTCCTTTATATCCTAATACTTTAAATTCAATAAAAACTGAAGCACAAAGTTATAATATCAATGAATTAAAATGGGGATCTTTAAAAGAATATTTAGATTATATTGAATCTTTAGATATAGCTATTAATTATGGATATTTAGCGGGACATGGACAAATTAGAGCAGGATTATTTGGGTATAATAATATTAAACTTAGTGAAAATGATATTGAGCTTTTTAAAAATGAGTTATCAAAAGTATTAGATGATGGTGCTATTGGATTATCTTTGGGATTAATTTATATACCTGGAAAATTTTCTGATACTAAAGAGTTAATAGAATTAGCAAAAGTAGTTAGATCTAAGGGTAAAATTTTAACTAATCATATGCGTTCTGAAAGCTCTAAATTACTTGAAGCTATTCAAGAGAGCATAACTATTTCAAGAGAGAGTGGTGTTAATTTTGAAATTTCTCATTTGAAAGCAGCTTCTACAGCAAAGGGTAAAGCAAGGGACGCTTGTTATTTAATTGAAAATGCTAAAAAAGAAGGGATTAATATTGATGCTGATCAATACCCCTATGAAGCTTCTAATACTGGATTGTCTCAAGTATTACCTGATAAATACTTAGAAGGATCTATTGAAGATATTATAGCTAATATTTCTGAAAATGAGGAACAAGTAGAAATAGATATAGAAAATAATTATCACACTCCATGGGATAAAATTATTATATCTGAAGCTTATAACCCTAAATTATTAAAATATGTTGGATTAACTATAGATCAAATTTCTAAGGATTTAGGATTAACCCCTGCTAAAACTGTTATTTATCTATTAAAAACAGAGGGTTATGATTTAGGAGCTATTTATTTCTTAATGGATGAAGAAGAAGTGGATTATATAGCGACTAAGCCTTATGTAATGGTTGCTAGTGATAGTGCAATAAGATGTCCTAATTCCTTGTCTTGGCCTCACCCTAGAACTTATGGAACATTTGTTAAATTTATAAATAAATACGTTAAACAAAAACAAGTTTTATCTCTAAAAGAAGCGATATATAAGTTATCTGAATTCCCTGCTAAAAAATTTAATATTCCTAAAAGAGGAAGTATTGAAAAAAATTATTTTGCTGATATTGTTATTTTTGATTTAAATGAATTAAAAGATAATTCAACTTATTTAGATCCTCATAAATACCCTGAGGGAATTAAATACGTTTTTGTTAATGGAAAATTAACTCTAAAAGATAATCAGCTTCTAAATAGAAACGGGAAAGTTTTAAGATTTTAAAACTTTCAGTTCCTTTAGGGGTAAGCTAAACTAAGGAAGATGTATATTTATGTCAATATAATAATTAGGTAAAAAAAATAAAAAATCCTTCATAATAAAAAAAACTGTTAATATGAAATAGGGTAGTTTTTCTGGCTTTGTAATTACTAAAGAAAAATAAATTGATAGGTTTTCGGAATAGAATTAATTTATTGCTGTTTTAACAAATAATCTAAAAAAACACTATACATGTAAACAATAATTTTATAATTTACTTTAATTTCAGGATGTTAAATAAAAGAGATAGGGTTATAGATATTTTAAGGGGGTTGGCTATTGTTTTTATGATTTTAGCTAATTTTAGTCCTTATATTATAGATACTCCTCATTTTGGTTTAAGATTTATATACTCTATTGCAGCTCCTATTTTTATTTTACTATCTAATTTTATGATAGCTTATAATTACTACATAAAAAAATATAATTATGATTATTACTTAAAGAGAGGATTATATTTAATTTTTTGGGCTGTGTTTATTGATATTGTTGTATATAAAATTTTTCCGTTTACTTCTTTTGATGTTCTGTATTTAATAGGCTTTAGTATAATTTTAAATAGTTTATTCTTTAGGATAAATAATTTTCTTATTTTAATTATAGCTAATATTATTTTTGTTTTAACTTATTATTTCCAATCTGTTTTTGGGTATATTGATATACCTAAGGAAGTTTTATTATTTAATTTTCAAGAATTTAAAGAGGTTTTATTTAATTATACTATTAAGCAGTTTTTTATAGATGGTTGGTTTCCTGTTTTTCCATTTGAAGGTATTGCTTTAATAGGATTATTTTATTTTTGGTTATATACGAATAAAAAAGAGATATTTCTTAATAAATTCTTTATTTTTATTAATTTTCTTGTTTTTATTGTTTTAAGTTTTATGTTATATAAGATTAGCGGTAGTTTATATATAAGAGAGGGTGCTGCTGAATTGTTCTATCCCCCTACTTTATATTTTATTTATTGGGCTCTTAGTTTTATTAATCTATTATTTTCATTTTTTATTTTTTTAAATAGTAAAAATATCGATAATTACTTATTTCATATTTTATCTGTATTAGGTAGGAATTCATTATTTATTTATGTTGTTCATTTAATATTTGGGGAGTATCTTATTAAGAATTTAATGGATTTATATAAATTACCAAGTAATTATTTTGTATTACTTTCTTTTTGGATTATTTTTACTATATTGGTATTTATGTTTTTAGAATATAAAAATAAAAAAATGATGAAGAAGTAAATATTTATTAAGTAAGAAATTTTATTTAGCAATTAAGTTGAAAATATAATTAGCGATAGTGATTGCTCCGTTTAAGGGACCCATTTCTTTATAGCATTCTTCTCTTAGAAAATCATATTTACTTTTATCTTTAAATAAATTAATAGTTTCATTTACTAAAGAATCTATATCATATTGTTTTACTAATATTAAGCAATTGTTTAATAGTTTTTTTTGCCTTTTTCTATACCAGTTATTTTCATTAAAAGAGATAACAGGTAATTTATATCCAGCTGCTTGTTCATTGGCACTTCCCCCTTGACCCCATACTAAATAACTATTTTCTAATACATACCTATAATATTTATCACTTAATAAATATACTTTTTCTTTGTTTTCTTGATTTATTTCACTTTCTATTAGATTTTTTATTTCATTTATTGGGTAAAAATCTGGAACTATTATGCTAAAAGTTGGCAAAAAATTTAAAATATTCTCTGTTTTTATTTTATTTAGTATTAAATTAATTGCTTTGATAAAGTAAAATAGATTATTTAAACAATTTTGTTTTCTACCAGGTAAAATTATAATATTATTTATAAGATTTATATTTTCACTAAGCTGTAGATATTCTATATCTAAGACTGGATTACCTACAAAATAAACATTATTTAATTTGTTCTTTAGTTTTAAATAAGTTATTTCATCTCTAACAAAATTAGCATTAACTAAGGACATAAGATATATTTCGATAAAATTAAATGGTTCAGTTTTATAGGATTTAGCAGTTGGGATAAATATTACATTGGTTTTAGATAATTTATTTTCAAAAACACTTAAGAATAACGGATATATATCTCCTACTGCTACTAAGTATATATTTTTTTTATTTTTATATTCTTTTAAAAAGTTTAATTGTTTAAGGATTAAGTTTAATAGACCATCTTTTATATCAATGATGAAGTTTTTGATATTTAGGAATCCGCTTATGCCTGAGCTTTTTAAAATCTTTGTAGGTCCTATTACTTTTATATTATTTTGTTTATATTTTTCTCCATCATTTACTAACGGAAATGCTGATATATCAATATTGTTTATCTTATTCTTTAGCTCTCTTATTATGTATGTACTTATGGTATCTTCTCCATAACCATTGCTTAAAAATATAATTTTAGTATCCATATTTAATTATTCAATTTTTGTAAATGCTTTCTTTTCTATTTATTATTCAAGATATAATTGGAAATTTTTTAATCAAGTGGGGTATATAAAAGATAATAGTTTATTTATTTTAACTATAAACTTCAGGAAATCTTTACCTTATGGGAAGGAAAAATTTTTAAGGGGAATTTATTTTTTTGGAGAATTATAAAAAAAAGCTATTTTGTTATTTTTTATATTTACTAAGTGGAAAGGGGATTATTTATGAATTTAAAAGAAATTGCTTGGGCTTTTGATAAGATGTCTAATATATATGACTTAGTTAGTTATTCTATGAGTTTTGGAGTAACTATATACTGGAGAAAACAATTAATAAGGCATTCCCTAAATGTTTATAATATAATTAAAAGTCAGAATATGGGAAAAAAAGTTTATGTATTAGATTTATGTAGTGGTACAGGAGATATTGCTATTAATTTAGCTAAAAGGATTGATAAAAATGATATTATATTAGCATTAGATATATCTGTAGGAATGTTAAGAAAGCTAATAGAAAAGTATAAAAGACATGGCTATAACAATATAATCCCTATAGTAGCAGATATTTCAATGTTACCTTTAAAAAATGATTCCATTTCTTTAGCTACTATGTCATTTGGAGCAAGGAGCTTATATGAAGGTGAAAAAAACTTTGAGGTTTATTTAAAGGAAATTTTAAGGACTTGTAAGTATTACGTTAATTTAGAAACTTCACAACCTTATAACCCTATTATAAAATTTTTATATTATTTGTACTTGTACTTTATAATAATAATTTTGGGTAGTTTATTTTTTAGGCATTATAATAGGGAGTATTTTAAAACAATAATGAAATTTCCTGATGCTAAAACACTTAAGGAAATATTGTTAAGTATAGGTTTTAAGGAAGTAGAATACTATAACTTAATGTTTGGTATGGCTTGTGTTCATATATCTAAAAAATAATCTGTAAAATTTAATTAAAATTTCTTTAAACTAAAGTTTATTAAGAAGTATTTTATTAAGTAACTAAAGCCAAAAATCCATACTTATTTTTAATCAAGAAGTTCCAATTTTAAAAAATAGAGTATTAAATTTTAAATAAATAGCTTTATTAGATTTATAGTAAATAAGTATAAGAGTGTAAAGAATAATAAATAAATGGGATTTTTTTCGTCTATTGGTTTTAATATAAGTGTTATTACTAAAAATAAAGGTATCAAAAGAATATAATATTTTAATAATGCTAAAGGAATTGTTAATATATAAAATCCTATTAATCTAAGCAAATCGATTTTAGGATAAATTATAAAAAACAATGCTAAAAATATCAAATGTATTATTAAAATAAAATTAAAATTATATAAAAAAGTAAAGTGATTTATTATTAGTAAGTTAATATAAAAATAGCATAAGAATAGAATTATTATTACCATTTATTCAATAATTTTATATGAATTCTTCTTTTTCCTTTTATTTTTTGAAAGTGATTTAAAATTAAAAATAAAAAGGATTTTATGTTTTTTTTATTAATTTTATATTTAGAATAAAAAAAATAGTTAAAAATAAGTTATTATTAAGAAATAAAGTTAATCTTATTTAAAAGGGGGTAAAAAGTTATGATGAAAGTAGGAATAAATGGATTTGGAAGAATAGGGAGATTGGTATTAAAGAGTATATTAAATAAGTATCCTGATATAGAAGTTGTTGCCGTTAATGATTTAGTTGATCCAAAAACTAATGCTTTCTTATTTAAATATGATAGTACTTATGGAGTATTTGAAGGTGAAGTTAATCATGGTTCAGATTATATAGAAATAAATTCAAGAAAAATAAAGGTGTTACAAGAAGCAGATCCTTCTAAATTACCTTGGAAAGATTTAGGTGTAGATATAGTAGTAGAATCAAGTGGAAAATTTACTAACAGAGAGGATGCTCAGAAACATATACAAGCTGGTGCTAAAAAAGTAGTTATAACTGCTCCTGCTAAAGGAGAAGACATAACTATAGTACTTGGGGTAAATGAAAAACAATATAACCCTGAAAAACATCATATAATATCTAATGCTTCATGTACTACTAATTGTTTAGCACCTGTAGCTAAAGTATTATTTGAAAAATTTGGAATAATTAGTGGGCACATGACTACTGTTCATGCTTATACCAATGATCAGAGGATATTAGATATAGCTCATAAGGATTTAAGAAGGGCCAGGGCTGCAGCATTAAATATTATACCTACTACTACTGGTGCTGCTAAAGCAGTTGAAAAAGTTATTCCTGAACTTAAGGGTAAATTTAGTGGGATTGCTTTAAGAGTACCTACTCCTACGGTTTCCTTAGTTGATTTTGTAGCTATTTTAGAAAAGAATGTTACAGTTGAAGAAGTTAATAATGCTTTAAAAGAAGCAAGTGAAACTTACTTAAAAGGTATATTACAATATACTGAAGAACCTTTAGTTTCTATGGATTTTAAGGGTAATACCCATTCTTCTATTGTTGATGGCTTATCTACTCAGGTTTTAAATGGTAATTTTGTTAAAGTTTTAGCTTGGTATGATAATGAAATGGGGTATGCTACTCGTGTTGCTGATTTACTTAATTTTATGATTCACTCTTTTGTTAAAGTTTAGCTTTAGGTATGGCTCGGTAAAGGCTTAATAGGTATTAAGTTTATGACCTAAAAAGCTATGCTTATGTAAAAGTAAAAAAGCTCCCCTTCTATAAAGGGGAGTATATTGCTTATGAAAATTATGGATAATAATGTAGATAATTTAGTAGAAAAAGATATAATAGATGAAATAAATATAAATATATTACTTTCAAAAAATCCTTTAAAAGTTGTAGATATTATTAATGAGCAAATAAATAAGAAAAATGCTTTTGCTAAAATATATTTATTAATTTTATTAAATCAGAATAATCTGGATAAAGAAGTTTTGCTTAAAGTAAATGAAAGTGTTTTAAATTATTTTTCCAATTTTTCTAAAGATATAGATATAGTTTATCATTACTTATTATTTATATTTAATAATGGATTAGAAGGAATATTAAGAAGAGAAGATTTAGTTAATTATCTTGAATTAGTTTTTAAAGAAGAGGAAAATTATGATAGATTATATGATCTTATAATAAATCTTGTTGAAAAAAATGTTAGTAATGTAGTATTTGAAAAAATATGTGATTTATTTTTAGGAAAATTCTCCAAAGTTAATGCTGGTATATATTACCTTAAAAAACTAGTTAATTTTTTGGAAATTAATTCAAAATTAGATGAATTAGAAACTCTTTTATCTAAAGCTATAAAATATTATAGGGTAGTTTGGATAGTAGATAAATATACTGTATTACTAAATAAAAAAGATAAAATAGAAAAAATAATTGAATTATTAACTAGTTTATTAATACAAAGGGATTTTAATATTATTTGGGCAGATGCTTTAGGAATTATTGATAAAGCTATTGCTAAAGCTGATAATTTAACTAAAATCATTTCAAAGATAATTGAAATTCTCCCATCTATTAAACTATTAATAGAAGATAAAAAGAATTTAAATTTAATATTAAGAATTTATTCTAAGATATTTGATAATTTTCAAGATATTGAATATAATAAAAAATTAGAGGTAATAAAAAATTATGTGATAATTTTAGAATTAGCTAAATCCAAAAACTTAATAGATATTTATGAATTATCAAAAAATATCGTTAATAGTTTGAATAAAATTCTTGATATTGAATTGAGTTATAATTTAATTAAAGAATCATTAGTATTTTTAGATTTGGAAGAGCAAAAAATTCTACTCAATAATTGTATTCTAAACTTAAAATCAAATGAAGTAATATATACCGTCTTTATGAATAATTATAAAATTTTAGATTTATCAATTATCAAGGATAGATCTTTAAATATACTTGAAAATTTATTAAATCAAGGCAATTTAGAACAAATTAAAGATATAGTTTATTATTTTTTAAATAATCTTTATAAAGACATTCTTTTAAATAAAGATTTGTTGGTTGTACTTATAAAGTTTTTAATATTTTATAATGATTTTGAAAATATCAAAAAATTAGCAAAAGAGTTAATTATATTAAATAAGTATAGTTTATCAGATTTACAAGATTTAGAAGTTTTATTTTTTATTAATTTAGTTATAGGGAATTACGTTTTTGTTTTTTATAATATCTCCAATTTTATTATTAAGTATCCTGAGAAGATAAAATTTGTTTTAGAATTTCTGAATCAAAAAATAAAAGATAATCCAAATTTAGTTAATTTATACAATATTTTAGTTTCTTTAATTTTAACAAATTTAAGGGATAAAGAATTAGAAGTTAAAACTGATTTTGATTTTTATGAATATATTAAGAAGGTACCTTTAGTAAGCGAAAATGGGTAATATAGAATAGTGGATTCTGAAAATTACCTTATTTGCTTTTAGATATATCGTTTTTATGAAATTATAAACCTGTTAAATAATCGCAGTAGTAATCAATAATAGATATGTCTTTATAGTTTAGGAAAAAATCATAGATTTTATTTGAAATTTTGTTTAGGAACTCAATTTCATTTGAAACAATGGAGATACCTATAGTTGATAAGTGTAAAGAAGATTGATTATCTACTTCTGCTACTGATATGTTGAATTTTTTTGAAAGTTTGTCTTTAATCGAATTAATTATTATTCTTTTTTCTTTTAGATTAGAAGGTTTATTAGATAAGTATAATTTAAATTTAAGAGCAGCTACGATCACTTTTAATTAATATTTTTATTAATATTTATTTAATTTTAGCTAAAAAATGACTTTTAAAATTATTAACGAGGTTATCGAAGAATTTTCCGCGTTCTTCTGCGGATTTAAATTGATCAAAACTTGCTGCACCTGGGATAAATAAAATGGCTACTTTAGAATCTGGATTATAGTTAAGATAGTCTTTAGCTATATTAGTAGCTTTTTCAAAAGCATATTCTAAAGTACTAAATGAATATAGATAACCGAAGTCACTATTAGATTTAGCAAAAGCTGAGATAATGCAATTTGCTCCTTTACCAAAAGCTATTACTCCGATAAACTTATCCTTATGTTCTTTTATTTCATTAATGTTATTTAATAGATCTTGTATAGCTTCCCCTTCTTTTTGATATTTTAAATATCCCCCGCTTAACAAAATTAATTTATAATTTATTTTTAATTTATCCATATATTCAATAGCGGTTTTCAAACTACTAATTAGTGCATGGAAATTCGTAGCTTTGCTGTCATTAAAAAACAGGATTCTATCAATTTGTACGAAGTTATCCAATCTATAGGATAATGGTTCAAAATTATCTATTACCTCTTTTAAGATTTCTTTATTTAGTTTAATTTTTTCGTAATTTTCAAGCCAAACATACGAAATTAGAGTAGATATCAATATGTTTTCTCTGTAAAATCCATTTGTTAATAGGGTTTGATATTTTTTTAAAGTTGATATATCAAATTCAAAACATGGAGAAAATTTATCTATTTTTATTGAATTTTGAGTATTAAATGATGAAAAATAAATTTGAATAATGTCGTTTTTTAATTTAAGTAGGTAAGCTTTTTTTGGAATATTAGGTAAATATAACTCACTTAGCTCATTATTAATATATAATAATACGTTGGAATTTACTTTATCCACATTAGAACTTATGATTTTATCATTTAGGTTAATAAAAGCGAAATCTTTTTTAGCTTGAAATTTAAATAATTTTAACTTAGAATTGAGATAGTCCTCAAAAGAAGGGTGTCTATCTAAATGATCCGATTTTATATTAGTTATAACTGAGATTTTACTTCTGAAATTGTTAGTAAATTTTAATTGAAATGAACTAACTTCTAAAACTATTACTGGATTTTGTATATTTTCATTTGTAATATTAAGTACTACTTCTGAAAATGGTATTCCAATGTTTCCTCCTAAGAAGCTATTAACATTATGTTTTTTTAGGATTTGATATGTTAAATAAGTTATAGTACTTTTACCATTAGTACCTGTAATGGATATTATGTTTTTAGGTTCTGGTAAGAATTTATAAGCTGCTTCTATTTCAGAGATAACTGGTACTTTAAAAGATTCCGAAATTTTTATAACTTCATGATCAAATGGGATACCTGGGCTTACTATTAATAATTTATAGTTCTTTATTTCATTAAAAACATAGTTAGGTTGTTTCCCTAAGTATAGATCTTTGAAAATATGATTATATTCCTTAGGTAAAGTTATATCAGGATTATCATCAAAACCTACAACTTCAAAACCTTTTGTTTTATAAAGTTTAGCAGCTGCTAATCCACTTTTTGATAAGCCTAATATTCCTACTGTTATTTTCCTTACTCTTGCCACATTTTTATTATTCTACGTAAATACTATTTTAACCTTCTTCTTTGAATTCTTAATAACTTAATTTTAAAAATGGAAAAATATAGGAAAAAATTAAAATAATGTTGAAAAATACTATTAGGAAGTTTTTTATATATAATAAATTAATGGATGATAAGTTTGAAGGTAAACTAAACAAGGAGGATTTATGAAGATAGCTCATGTAGGAGTTGGATATTGGGGAAAAAATATTTTAAGAAATCTGTTTATCTTAGAACAAGAATCAAAAAAATTTGAACTAAAGTATATCGTAGATAAAAACAAAGAAAATATTTTAGATTTTATTCATAATAACTTTAAAAAAAATGCTAATGAGATTTTAAATAAAGTAATAATAAAAAGTGATTTAAATGAGGTAATAAATGATCAGGATTTGGATGCTGTGTTAATATCTACGCCTGCTGCTACTCATTATGAATTAACTAAATTAGCTCTGCTTAACAATAAGCATGTATTTGTTGAAAAACCTTTAGCTTTAAATTATGATCAAGCTTTAGAATTACATAATTTAGCTAATCAAAAAAATAAAACTCTAATGGTTGGACATATTTTACTTTATCATCCCGCTATATCTAAAATTAAAGAATTAATTAATCAAGGCACTATTGGAAAACTGTTTTATTTTTATTCTAATAGGCTAAACATAGGGAAAATTAGGCTAGAAGAGAATATTTTATGGTCATTTGCTCCTCATGATATCTCAGTTATTTTATATTTATTAAATAAGGAACCGATTAAAATTTTTTCTTTTGGTGGGGATTACCTTAATAAGGGGATTTTTGATACTACTACTACTATTTTGGAATTTGATAATGGAGTTAAGGGACATATTTTTGTTAGCTGGTTACATCCTTTTAAAGAACAGAAAATGGTTTTTGTTGGTAGTGAAGGAATGATTGTTTTTGATGATTTAACTCAAGAGAAGTTATTTTTATATCCTCATAAAACTACTTGGATTGATGGAAAAATTCCTGTAGCTAATAAAGCAGAATTTAAAATAATTGAAACTGAAAAATCTGAGCCTCTTAAGAATGAGTTAATTCATTTTATTGATTGTATTTTAAATAATAAAAAACCCTTAACAGATTCAGAAGAATCACTTAGAGTTTTAAAAGTATTAGAATTGGCTCAAAAACAATTAGATTCACAAACACATAACACTAATTTTAATAATTTTTTTAACAGTTATGTTGATGTTAATAAAATTGATATTAATAAAAAAGTAAAAAGTGAGTTAAAGGATGTTTTTGTACATGAAAGTAGTTACATAGACGAAAATGTAGAAATAGGTGCAGGTACTAAGATTTGGCATTTTTCTCATATTCTAAAAAATACCAAAATAGGATCTAATGTTATAATAGGGCAAAATGTTATGATAGGTCCTGATGTAACTATTGGCAATAACTGTAAAATCCAAAATAATGTTTCAATTTATAAAGGAGTTATATTAGAAGATGATGTATTTTGTGGTCCTTCTTGTGTATTTACTAACGTATATAATCCACGAGCTTTTATTGAAAGAAAACACGAATTTAGGAATACTTTAGTAAAAAGAGGAGCAACTATTGGTGCTAATGCTACTATTGTTTGTGGGGTAACTATTGGAGAGTATGCTTTTATTGGAGCAGGAGCAGTGGTTACTAAGGATGTCCCCGATTACGCTTTAGTTGTAGGAGTACCTGCTAGGCAAATAGGATGGGTTTGTCAATGCGGAAATAAATTAGTATTTGAAAATGATTATTCCAAGTGTTCATATTGTAATAAAGAATATCTTCTTATTGAAGGCAAAGTTAAAATTTATCTTGGAAAGTATGTAATTAAATAAAATTTTTTACTTTTTAGGATAATGATTGTAAAATAAAGAGGTGAGTTTTGGATATGATAAAATTAGAGGATTTTGTTAAAATAAAAGATTATAAATTTAAACATATAAATAATAATGCTGTGATTTATATAGATGATATAAATAATGTAGAGCCTGAAAGTTTAAAACAGTTACTAAATGTTTCGAAATTACCAGGTTTAGTAGGGGATGCTATTGCTATGCCTGATATTCATTGGGGATATGGGTTCCCAATTGGTTGTGTAGCTTGTACTAATTATAATGAAGATGGTATAATATCTCCAGGGGGGATAGGATTTGATATTAACTGTGGAGTTAGATTATTAAGAACTAATTTAGAGTATAATGAAATTCAAAAATATAAAGAAAAAATATTGGATGAATTATTCAAGGAAGTACCTGCAGGATTATCAAGTGAAAGTGATATTAGATTATCTAAAAGTGAGTTTAAAAAATCTATAATAAAGGGGGTAAAATGGGCTTTAGAGGAAGGATATGCTGAGAAAAATGACTTAAATTTCATAGAGGATAATGGATATAAAAAAGAAAGTAGTTTTGATTATATAAGTGAGGAAGCAATAGAAAGAGGGAAAAATCAGTTAGGGACTTTGGGAAGTGGTAACCATTTTTTAGAATTACAAATAGTAGATGAAATCTATGATGAGAAAGCAGCTAAAAAACTTAATTTGTTTAAAGATCAGGTGGTTTTAATGATACATTGCGGGTCCCGAGGATTTGGACATCAAATTGCTACTGATTTTATAAACTTGATGCTAAAAGTTATGGAGAATAAATATAAAATAAAGGTAGAGGATAAGCAACTAGCGTGTGTTCCTGCTAATAGTGAAGAAGGTAAGAAATATATTTATTCAATGAATTTAGCCGCTAATTTTGCTTTTATTAATCGACAGATAATTACTTATAAAGTTAGAAAGGTTTTTAAAAAGTTATTAAATATTAAAGAAGTAGAAATAGTGTATGATATAAGTCATAATATGGCTACTATTGAGGAATATACTTATAATTCTAAGAAGTATAAATTAGTTATGCATAGGAAGGGAGCTACACGAGCTTTACCTCCTTTCCATCCTTCATTACCTGATGAATATAAGGAAATTGGGCAGCCTGTATTGATACCTGGAGATATGGGTAGATACTCTTTTGTATTAGTAGGTACTGAGACTGCTTATAAGGAAACATTTGGACATACTTGTCATGGAGCAGGTAGAATTAAAAGCAGAAATCAAGCCAAAAAAACTATTAACTATAATGAATTGATAAAAGAGTTAGAAAGTAAAGGAATAAGTATAAGAGCAGCAAGTAAAGCTACTATCTTAGAAGAAGCACCTCAGGCTTATAAAGATGCTCTAAATGTGGTAGATATTGTTCATAATGCTAATATTTCTAAAAAAGTTGCTAAACTTAGACCTATTGGTGTTGTTAAAGGATAAAATATATTATAAATTTAAATTTTAAACTCGTTGATAGATATCTTTAATTCTAATGATATCATCTTCTATTAACTTATCTCCTACTTGTATTTCTATAAATTCTAAATCAATATTTCCTGTATTTTTTATTGAATGAATTGCTTTATAGGGTATTTCTATAATATCATTTTCTTTAACTGAGATTTCTTTATCATTTATAATAACTACTCCATTACCTTTTAAAATAAACCAATATTCTTTTCTAAAATTATGGTATTGTAAAGATAACTGCTGATTAGGATAAATTGAAATGAATTTAATTCTATATTTATTGATATCTTTATCTAATTCTTTATAGTATCCCCATGGTCTATAATCTGTAATATTGTATTTTAGAATTTCTGGATCAATTTTATTTAGGATTTCTTTAATTTTAAAGCTACTGTTTTTTTTAGATATTAATAAGAAATCAGCAGTATCAACTACTATTAGATCGTTACAATCAATAAAACAGTATTTTTTATTTTTTAAATTTTCATTATCTTTTATTAAAAAAGAGTTAGAGTTTAAATGATATACTTCATTATTATTTTTATTGTTATTAATTTCTAAGTATTCGTATATTTTTGATATTTCTTCAAAAGTACCTACATCTGACCATCTAAAATTAGATTTAACTACTAGTAAATTATTACTTTTTTCACTATATGCATAATCAATGGAAATTTTTGGAATATTTTTATAATTACTTAATAGTTCTTGATAGTTAAGGTTTATATAAGTTTTAAAATCTTGGTTAATTTTGTAAAAATCATCAAAAAACAATGAGCTATTTAAAATATATATTCCTGAATTCCAGAGGTAATTAGGATTTTTGTAATAGTATTTAGCTTTTGATTTATCAGGCTTTTCTATAAATTTATCCACTTTAAATATATTATTTTCTATTTTTTGATTTAGTTTAATGTAGCCGTAGTTTGTAGAAGGGTGATCTGGTTTAACTCCTATCGTTATTACTCCTTTATTTGTATATTTTAAGCCAGTTTTTAAGGAATTTAAGAATTCAGATTCATTAAATATAAAATGATCTGATGGTAAAAATATGAAATTAGCTTCTTTTAGATTATATTTATAAAGGGTATATTTAATAGAGAGTAAAATTGCTGCTGAGGTATTTGAATTTTCAGGTTCTAGGATTATTTTTTCTTGCGGAATGTCTTCCTGTTCTATTAAATGTTTATATTTTATACCTGAACAAATTAATATTTCATCAAATTGATTTAAAACTCTTTCGTAAGTTAGTTTTAGTAAGCTTTTATTGTTAAATATCTTTAAAAACTGTTTTGGATAAGATGTTCTGGATAATGGAAATAATCTGCTTCCTATTCCTCCTGCTAATATTACACAGAAATTATACATCTATTATCACCTCTAATTCAAAATTGCTAATAAATTTAAAATCATGATAAGTAGGGGCTTTGAGATATCCTTTTATTTTCTTTTTATTTATCTTTTTTACTTTTACACTTATTTCCCATTTATCTTCCTTTAAATTAATATAGTTTACATCATCTATTAGTAACGATTTAGCATCTAAATAATAAATAAATTTTGAGATAAAATTAAATATTTTTTGATAATCATCTGAATCTGATAAAATTATTTTTATGTTATTTTTTTTGATATTTTTTTCATTTTGTTTTTCACTTTTTAATTGATCTTCATCTTGATAGTTAATAATATATTTTAGAGCTGAGATTAGATCTTTAAAAAAGTCAAATAAATTAATTGATGTTATTCTTATTTTTATATCTGCTGTATGATCAAGGATTTCATACATAACTTAATTTTTTACCAATTTAATTTTTGTTAATTTTTATTTTTATTAATTAATCTTTATTTTTGGCAAGTAGGACAATAATATGTTATTCTATCTTCTATTTTTATTCTTTTTACTCTTGAATTACAATTAGGGCATTTGGTTTTGTTATATATTTTATGTAGATTTTGGTAGTTACCTTCTTGACCTAAGGCATCTACATAATCGCTGATAGTAGATCCTCTTTGTTTTATTGATTCCTTTAGGATTTCTTTTAAACAGTTATAAAGTTTGTAATATTCTTGTACTGTTATTTCAGAAGCTTTTCTTAAGGGTGAAATTTTAGCACAAAATAAACTTTCTATTGCATATATATTACCTATTCCTGCTATTAAAGACTGATCCATAAGAGCTACTTTTATCGGTTTTTTTATTTTTGATAAAATATTAATAAAATCTATAGTTTTTAATCTATTAAAAGGTGGTCCGTATTTTTTAAAAGGATTTTCATCCTTAGTAAATATTACTTTTTCAAATAATCTTTTAGCACTGAAAAATAAAATTTTTTCTTTCTCGTTATTAATATCAAAGATAAATTCTATTATTTTATATTTTTCAAAGTAATTTAGTTTATCTGGTGGTAAAAATTCCTTAATAAGTAGAGCTCCTGTTAATGCTAAATGAAATAATATCCAGTAATTACCATTAAATTTAAAATATATTATTTTTCCATAATTGGACACATCTTCTAAATTTTTATTTATTAATTCATTTACTAATTCTGGATTTTTTATTATAGAATCTTTATAAATATTTATTTTTTTTAGTGTAATTTGAGGATAATTTAAGTTAGCATTATTTTTGGTTAAATTAAAGTAATTTTTTATTTGTAAGGATATTGTAGTTGCTTCAGGAAATTCTGGCATAATTTTTAATCTATTAAAACTCCTTTAATTCGTATAATTTTATATTATAATGTTCACTTTTCAATTTTTTATTTAATTCACTTTTTAGTTTATTTTTGCTACCTTTTAGTTTCAGGATTAATCCATCTTTAATTTCTATGGTTTCAAGTATTTCAATTTTGATTTCATGTAGCTTATTTTTTACTTCCTCAAAAATTAATTGATAATCAAGATTATCTTGGGTAGATTCTAAGTTGTATTTTACTTTAATATAGAAGATACCTAATTTTTCATATAGGAGTTTTTCTAGAGCTCTAAGAATTGTGATAGCAAAAAATATTATTAAGCTTCCAAGGATTCCTTCTAGTATTCTCTCAGCACCAATAACCATCCCAATAGAAGCTGCTATCCACAAAGTAGCTGCAGTAGTTAATCCTTTAATTTTTAGTCCACTCCTTATAATAGTACCTGCTCCTAAGAAACCTATTCCATTTACTATTTGCGAAGCAACTCTGCTACTATCTACTGCACTACCACTAAAACCATATTTTGATATAAATGTAAATATTGCACTTCCTACTGTAACTAAAGTTATTGTTTTTAATCCTGCAGGTTTATGTTTTACTTCTCTTTCCAATCCTATTAATATTCCACACAAAATGGATACACCACTTATTAATAAAAATTTTTTTATTAATTCTATTTCTATGTTTATTTCCATATTATTAACTATATTTATTTTATTTATTTTAAGATTTTATTTTAATCTATTTTTTAGGAAGTAAAGCGGGGAATAATATTACTTCCCTTATTGATATATTATTTGTTAAGATCATAACTAATCTATCTATACCAAAGCCTAAGCCACCTGTAGGTGGTAAGCCGTAAGATAATGCAGTTATATAATCGTGATCGTATTCATGAGCTTCAGTTTCTCCTTTTTCTTTTAATTTTTGTTGTTGTGTAAATCTTAAGGCTTGTTCATCAGGATCATTTAGCTCACTAAATGCATTTGCTACCTCAAAATTAGCTATAAATAATTCAAATCTTTCAGTATATAATGGATTATCACTTTTGGAAATAGCTAAAGGAGAGATTTCTACAGGATAATCAAGTACAAAAGTAGGATCCCATAACTCTGGTTTTACTAATTCATCAAACGCTTTATCTATAACATGACTAATAACTCTATTTTCTCTTGGGATTTTTAGCTCATTAGCAATTTTTTCTAAGTATTCTTTATCATTTCTTAGTTTTTCTATATCTACTCCTTTTTTATATAGTTCATTTGGGAAGCTAATTTTTTTAAATGGTTTATTAAAATTCAATTTTTTCTCCTGATACTCTATTTCATGTGAATTATGTATGTAATAAACTAGTGAAGAGATTATATCTTCTGTTAAGTTTATCATATCATTTAAATCTGCGAAAGCTTGATATAGTTCTAATATTGTAAATTCTGGATTATGTTTAGTTGAGATTCCTTCATTTCTAAAAACTTTACCTAATTCATAAACTTTATCAAAATTCCCTACTATTAGTCTTTTTAAATAGAGTTCTGGGGCTATTCTTAGATACATATCAATTCCTAAGGCATTGTGATGAGTTTTAAAGGGTTTAGCTAAGGCACCTGTTGGAATTATGTTTAACATTGGGGTTTCGACTTCCATAAATCCTTGATTTTCTAAATAATTTCTTAAAAATTTAATTATTTTGCTTCTTATTATGAAGTTCTTTTTTACTTCTGGATTGACAAATAAATCTAAGTATCTTTGTCTATATCTGATTTCGGTATCTTTGAGTCCATGCCATTTTTCAGGTAAAGGTAATATACACTTAGCTAAAAAGTGGTAATCTAATATGTGTAAAGTTAATTCATTTGTTTTAGTTCTAAATAAATATCCTTTAGCTAATATTAAGTCACCACTATCTATATAGTCTTTAAATATATCAAATTTTTCGTTAAGTTCATCTTTTTTTAAGTATATTTGTAATTTATGATTAACTCCTAAAAGATCAGCAAATATACTTTTTCCATGATGTCTTATATTTAGGAGCCTACCACCAACTATGTAAATTTCTTCTTTATTAAAATTTGTTTCATTTTCGAATTTAGTTTTTAATTCATCTACTGTTGAATTTGGTTTATAGGGTAAGGGGTATCCGTAAGGATTTATTGATAATTCTTTTAGTTTTTTTCTATGAATTAATCTTGAGTCTTTTTCATCAAGTTTTACTTCATTTATCATAATTAACCTCCTTATTAATTAGTAGTTCTTATAAAGAATTCTTTATTTTTTTTTTATATTCCTTTTTATTACTTAGGGAATTTTTAAAAGGTAATTCCTTAATTTAATCCACTTAAACAATTATATAAGCTATCATCAATATTATCTCTAAAGTTATATCTAAATTAAAGCTATTTTAAATAGTAGATAAAATTAATATATACTTTCTATTTGCAAAATTTATATTTTTATCTATTCTCTTACTATCTCAACCTTAACCTTTAATATTTAGTTAAAATATTTTAAATAATTACCTTTGAAAGTTATCTTTTAACTAGGAATTACATTATTTAATATAGAATTATACAAAACTTCATCTATTTCTTTATAATTTAGGAATTTAAGGAAAGGAATGGGATAGTAAATCTTTTTTGACTTTTTTTTAATTTGAAAATATTTATAAAATTTTATATATAGTTCAGGTTTTTTATAGATTGTTTGAGTTATTGAATTTTCTAAATTTTTTTTTATTATTTCTTTATGATCTCCTTTTATTAGGTATTCGGGGACTTCTAAATTGAAATTATTATTTAATGGATTAACTAATTTATTTGGCCTTGTATATTGAGGATTTTCTAATAAAAAAGGGATATTAAATAATGAAAAACTATCTTCTATATAACTGTTTTCATCTATTACTAATTTTCTTATTATAGATTCAATAATAACAAATACTGCTAATTCTCCACTACTTATAACGTAATCACCAATTGATATTTCCTCATTTATGAATCTTATTATTCTTTCATCTATCCCTTCATAATTTGGGGCTATAAATATGATTTCATTTAATTTAGATAAATCTTTTATTATATTACTATTTAGTATTTTACCTTTTGGAGAAGGTAAGATGACATAAGGTTTTTTACATTTTTTTTTAGCATATACTAATGCTTTATATAATGGCTCAAATTTAAATAACATTCCTTTTTTTATACCATATATATAATCATCTACTTTTTTATGTTTATCAGAACTGAAGTCTCTTATATTAATAATTTCAACTTCTAAAATTTTTTTATTAATTGCTCGTTTTAATATTGATAAATTTAATAAATCTTTAGTTAATTTTGGGAAAATAGTTAAAATAAAAGTTTTAAGCATTTTGTTTGTTTTTATCTCTTTAATAAATCACAAGGATTGTGGGATATTGCGGATTAAGGTTAAAAAAAATAATAAATATAGTTATCTACTAAACTAACCTATTTTCTAGCAACTTGCGTTAATTAAGTTAAATTGTGTTTTTAGTTTAAATTTCTAAATTTCCAGGATTTTCTCCTTTAACGATTGGTACTTTTACTGAATTTCCCCATTCAGTCCAAGAACCGTCATAATTTTTAACTTTAGGATAGTTTAGTAAGTATTTTAATACAAACCAGGTATGAGCTGATCTTTCTCCTATTCTACAATAAGTTATTATTTCTTTATCTTCTGTTATATTAAATTTCTCTTTATAAATTTTTCTTAATTCTTCTATAGATTTAAAGGTTCCGTCTTCATTAACAGCTGTAGCCCATGGGATATTTATAGCAGTTGGTATATGACCTCCTCTTAGTGCTCCTTCTTGGGGGTAATCTGGCATATGAATTAATTCACCTGTGTATTCTTTAGGGCTTCTAACGTCTATTAGGATTCCACCTTTCTTTATATGTTCTATTATTTCATCTTTGAATGCTCTTATTGGATTATCGTTTCTTTTTTTAGCTTTGTAGTTAGTTTTGGGGAATTGAGGAACTTCTTTAGTTAGTGGTTTCCCTTCTTGTATCCATTTATTTCTGCCTCCGTCCATTATTTTTACTAATTCATGACCAAATAAATTAAATACCCATAAAGCATAAGCAGCCCACCAATTGTTTTTATCTCCATAAAAAACTACTGTGGTATCATTTGATATTCCTTTTTCACTACATAATTTTTCAAATTGTTCTTCATTTATATAGTCTCTTTTAACGCGATCATTTAGATCTGTATGCCAATCTATTTTAACTGCATTAGGTATATGTCCAGTGTCATATAGTAAAACATCTTCATTTACTTCTACTATTCTGATTTTAGGGTTATTAATATTTTCTAATACCCAATCAGTACTTACTAATACAGGATTTTCTAATTTTGTTGTCATTTTGTTTTTCCCTCCCTTTTATTTAATTTCTTAGTAATCTCTTTATCTCTTATTCTATTTTTTTTTATTAATACCTTTTTTATAAATTCTTATTTTAAAGGAATTTTATAACTTATTTTTAATGGAGTTGTTTTTAGGAAGGTTTTTTTTTATTTTTTTTGAATAACTAAAATATGAATATATTAGAGGGGCAAAATTTTTTAATAGTATATACAGTTTTTATTAGTTTTTTAATGATTATAGCTGGATTGGTTGGTATAGTATATAGGAGAAATTTAGTAGCTATTTTAATATCTATTGAGGTTATATTGAATGCAATTAATTTAGATTTTGTGTTATTTTCAAGATTGAAAGATAATATTAATTCTGTAATTGACGGACAAGTGTTTGCTTTATTTAATATATTAATAGCAGCAGTGGAAATAACAGTAGGTTTAGCTATAATCTTTGCTATAAGAAACCAACTACAAACTTCAGATATAGATAAACTTAATAAAATAAGTCCTTTAAACAATAATAATAATGATTAATATAGTATAGTTTTTTTTATAGTTTTTTTGGAGGAGCTAAGAAAGAATTGAAGAAAACAAAAAAATTCTAGGTTTTTATTTATTTAAATTTTTTTAATTAATAGAGGGGGGTAGTTATGGCTTATAGACCTTGTAAATTTAGGCATTCTCAGTTAGGGATATTTCAATGTGAAAGACATATGTATCAGCATACTGATCAGGATCAGTATGAGGAGTTATATCAATTTTGTTTACAGAATGTTCCGGATAAATTTTGTCCTTATATAGATTTTGGGTTTGATATGTCTCAGAATCCACCAAGAATTTTTATTAATTGTACTCATCCGTATTTTGGGGGGCCGTTGAAAGCTATTGGGGATTGTCCTAATTGTCCATTCCCTGAAGGTGATTCCTTAGCTTAGTTATTTTTTACTCTTTTTATTTTAGAAGTTTTTATGTTAATAAGGGTAAAAGTATTCCCTAATTCTAAGATAGAAGAAATAATAAAGAAATCAGATGATGAATATATAGTTAAAGTAAAAGATAAAGCAGAGCAGGGCAAAGCAAACAAAAGAGTTAAGGAACTTTTAGCTAATTTTTTCTCTAAAAATCAAGACCAAATTATATTAATTAAAGGATCAAATCAGCAAAATAAAATCTTTAAAATATATTAAGTAGTTATTGGTTTTAGGTTTGTTTTTGATTATTAAGTATTTTTCTTAGTTATTTTCTTTAAAATCGATAATTTTTTTAATGATAATTTTTAGGGGTAATAATTTGTTAATAATTTTAACATAAAAGTAATTTAGTTAAAAAAGGATTAAAAAATTGTAGGTAATAATATAAAAAGGGAAAAGTCTGGCCTGATAGTGTGGTGAATTTTGGTTATAAGGGGTGAATTTTGATGATAAACGGTGTGGGGGATGGGTTAAGAGTAGGAAGTGGTTTTTGGGCTAGAGGGATTAATTTTGGAAGTATTGAAATATCTACAAGTGATATAGGTTTTGTAAGTGATAAAGTTAATTTTGGTACTTTGAATGTGAAAGGAGTGTTAGGTAGTTTAATTGGAGATATTTTAGGAGAATTATTAACTCAAGTTTTAAGCAATCAAATAAGTCCTTTTTCTTTATCTTCTTTTTTTGGAAATTCTTCTTTTAATCATCTTCCTAATGCTTTTATGTTTTTTAATAGTGTTAATAATCAATTAATAATGGTTTTATTTATAAATTTATTAATGATTTTATTACAACAAAGGAATCAGCAGGCTAATGGATTTTTAACAGGCAATATTAGTGGTAGTGAGATTTTAGGCGGAGGCTCAATTAGCAGTGATTTTTCAAATGGAATGTTAAGATTTTTTAATTTTGGACAGATAATGCCAACTGTAGGTGGATCTTTTGGTATGCCTTATGTAGGGAGTTTAATTAGTAATAGTGTTGGGGTTAATGGAGTGGGAGGTTTTGGAAGTGGTGAGTATAGTGTAGATTTAATTAAGAAGTTTGAGGGCTTTAGTCCTAAGGCTTATTGGGATTATGATCATTATTCTATAGGATACGGAACTAGAGCTAATTCTCCTGATGAAGTTATAACTCAACAGGAAGCTGAAATAAGATTAAGAAAACATGTTGAGCAGTATGTGATACCGGGGATAAAGAATATAATAGGGCAAGAAAGGTGGAATCAATTAAGTTATAATCAAAAATCGGCGTTAGTTAGCTTTGTTTATAACTTGGGGTTAGGACAGGCTGAACAGGTTTTAATTTTAGTTAAAAAGGGGAAGATTAAAGAAGCAGCTCAAGAAATGAAGAAGTATGTTTATGCTGGAGGAGAAATATTACAATCATTAGTATATAGGAGAAATGAAGAGGCTAAATTACTGCTTTCTTAGTAGATATCTTGGGCTTTATTTTTAACTTATTATTTTTAAATCAGATAATAATCCAGAATTTGATATTTATTATTATGTGTTTTTTATTTTTTGTTTTAAAAGAAAGTATGTAAAATTTTTGTTAATTTTTTTGATTTTTTTGTTTATTTTTTTTAAATTTGGATATTATTATATTAAGTATATGTGTATAATAGGAGGTGAGAATAGTGAAAATAAATGGTAATAATTTTTATGCTAATAATTTTGCAAAAATAAATAATCCAAATTTTAAGACATTATCAGCTGTAAATGATGGAGCAACAATGCCTTATATTGTAGAACATAGAGAGTTTCCTAAAATGCCTGATTCAGAAAATCCGATTCCTGATTTTCCTAAATCTACAGAAAAGCAGCTAGAATTATTGACTAAATTAGCTAAGGCAATATATGATACTATTGAAACTGATAAAAAAGATGAAAAAACAGAAACTAATAATAATGAACCAAAAAATAATGGAAATGTTTTAAGAAATGTTAATTTTGCGGAAGAAGATGGTTTTTTAATAGCTCAGCCTGTTGGTTTAAATAAGCCCAAGGGTGATTTAGCTCAAGTTAATCAAAAGCTATCCTTAGAGCAAAGTGACATCCAAAATGAAAAACCTCAAAAAGTAATTACAGAAAAGCGAGAAAAAAGTGGATTTAAAGTTGGTTTAGAGGTAGAGGTAGGTCCTACAGGTATAGGTGGTGGCCTTAAAGTTGGAACATCTAAAGAAACTGAAGAAAGAAAAATTGAAGGGGATCAAGAAAATCATACTAAGGAATCTCAAAATACAACTGTAGGAATAAATTATAAATTCAAGGGTGTTGGACATGAGGGAGGCCTTGTAATAGAAAACGATAAATCCAAATATGAAAGAGTAGCTCAAGGAGAAGAAGAAAAAGTTAATTATGAAAGAAATAAAACAGGTATAGATTTAGGTGTAGATATAGGTACTCCTGGCGATAATATAGAAGATTACTTGATGTCAGGAGGAAAAATCGGCGGCGTTAAAGTTAATGTTAAAAACGATAATGATAAATATGAACGAGAAGTAAAATTGGAAAACAATAATAATCAAGAATAATAAAAATAATTATACTTATATAACATTTAACTTTTTTATATAAAATTTTACTTTTTGCTAAACATTAATTAAAAAATGGCAAGCAATTATTTAAGTTTTTTAGTCAGTATTTATTTTTTACTAAATTTTTTACTAAATATTTATAAGGAAGAAAGGGAATTAAGCTAATCTTAAATAATTATTAAATGAATTGAAAGTAAATGGGCAAAAAGAAATAAACAAATAAAGAAAAAAAAGAAAAAAGGGGAGAAGGAAGGGGGTGAAAGAATGGAAAGGTAGATAAAGAGATGGAAAAGAGCAGGGATAATGATAAGTTTAGCGTTATTTTTGTTAGTATTTTTTACGTGGATAATATTATTGATGTTGTCGTCATATAATAGGTGGTATAAGGGTCAGGAGATGAAGATGTTAAGGACAAAGTATATATCGCCTGTATTTAGGAATATGAGATATAAAGTATGGATGATAAACGATGTGCTAAAGAAGGGAGGAGAGCTGATATGGGGAGATGAAAAATTCAGCCCATTCT